>Ga0315903_10000204_pt1 | contig 88522 bp, 74 predicted proteins | sample LakEriMetagenome_7_FD_203524 | JGI IMG/M metagenome (GOLD analysis project Ga0315903, IMG submission 203524) | Freshwater fungal communities from buoy surface, Lake Erie, Ohio, United States - Buoy 2 MA119 | ecosystem: Environmental > Aquatic > Freshwater > Lake | place: USA: Lake Erie, Ohio... | reverse complement strand
TGAAATACAAATTAACACAAATGATGTGTTAAAAATTGTGGTTGAGAAAGACGACGATGCTTTAGAATCTACACTATCTCTTTTAAGTAATTTGGTCTAATTTTCTCCGTAGATGTCAGGTTTTTCTTTACACTTCTCAATTATTAGTTTTTCTAAAAATCTATACATTTTTATACCCTTTTTATCACAATATTTTTTAAGTATATCGTGAACCTCAATTGAAATCTTTAAATTCTTTATTTTCTTGTTATCAGACATGGTAGAAAAAAGGCAGAATTTATTCTACCCAATTTATAAATAGTTACTACAAAGTAAAGTATTTTGGTTTTTTATCTAATATTTATCAATAAAAATAAATCAATAGCTAAAAAAAGAAATTAATAATGGCAAACAAAGTATTCGTATCCCCAGGGGTATATACATCAGAAGTAGATTTGAGTTTCGTAGCCCAAAGTGTTGGGGTTACAACTTTAGGTATTGTAGGTGAAACAATTAAAGGACCTGCATTCGAACCTATCTTTATAAGAAACTTTGATGAATTCTCTACATATTTTGGAGGAACATCTCCAGAGAAATTCATAAACACCCAAATCCCTAAATATGAGGCGGCTTACATCGCTAAATCATATTTACAACAATCTAACCAATTGTTTGTTACAAGAATATTGGGATTATCAGGATATGACGCAGGTCCGTCTTGGTCTATAACAACTAAAGCAAATGTTGATTGTAGTACTGTAGATTTTTATTGTACCTCTAGTCAAACAATCAATTGTGTTGAAGAATGTCTTGAATATCTAACAATTGATTACGCAATTGATTTTACAGGTTGTACAAACAGTACATCTACAATAACTTTAGATACTACAGATATCCCACAATATCTTTTAGATAAGTTATATCTTCCATACGAAAATTTTGATGGTAGTATATCAACATTGTACGAAAATATGGTTAATCAAATTTTCGATGTGTTAAGAAAGCCTTCAACTGAAGGGACTTCAATTTATTACTACGGACCTATTTCAGGAGATGTTTATAGTGCATTATCAACAACATTTACCGCAGAAACTAACGTATTCGGGGTTGAAAATGTTGATGGTTCACAAATTAATTATTGTGCATCTCAAAATGACCCATGGTACTACGCAACTTTTGATAATTTAGGGAACGCAATTTATAGTGGTTTCTCATTCTTTAGTGTTGTTAGTGACTTACAACCTGTACCTGTTACAACAACTACTACAGTACCTTTAACAACACCAACCCCATCACCTTCACCTGTAAACCCTTGTATCACTCCAACACCATTACCTAATGTTACTCCAACTCCTTCACCTGTTCCAGTTAACTGTTACACAGGTAAATTAATTGGTACATTATACGTATTCGACGGTGTTGCTTACACTGATTATGACGACTTAGTAATCGCAACATTCCGTTCAAGAGGTTTGGCAACATACGGTTCTGATAACGGAGCGGTTTATGAAGTTACAGGTTTAACAGATGTGTCTATGGATTGTTCTAACGGATACAGTGCAGTAACTAAAAACCCATACGCAACTTTCGGATTAAATGTGACAAACAATGATGGTCAAAATTTCTTCTTTGAAACTTCATTCCAAAACTCAGACCCTAAGTATCTTTCTAAAGTATTTGGAGCGTCTAACTTTGCAAAACCAAGAAGAGAAGTTCCATTATTTGTAGAAGAAAGATTCCAAGCATTATTAAATTACGCATGGAGAAAAGGATACATCAGAGGTTTAAATTGTAGTTTAACCGCTTTACCTGATGCTAGACAAGGTAATGACCCAACGTCAATCGCTTGGTACTTAGAAAAATATCAATCACCAACTTCACCTTGGGTTGTATCTGAACTTAGAGGTAACAAAGTTTACAATTTGTTTAAAGTTACAACAATTGCTGATGGTGACGCTGCTAACATTGAAGTTAAAATTTCAATCGCGAACATTTCATTCAATAATGGTACGTTTGACTTGTTAGTAAGAGACTTCTTCGATTCAGATTCTGCACCTACAGTGTTGGAGAAATTCACCAACTGTTCATTAGACCCAAGTAATAACAACTTCGTTGGTAAAAAAGTTGGTACTATGGATGGTGAATATCAGTTAAATTCTAAATTCATTATGTTAGAAATTAATCCTGACGCACCAATAGATGCTTTACCATGTGGATTCCAAGGATATGCTTTCAGAGAATATGCGGGTGTAAGACCTCCGTTCCCAATCTATAAAACCAAATATGACTTCCCAGGTGAGGTAGTTTATAACCCACCATTCGGATTGTCTTCAGGAGCTGATGATATCGTGAGAAGTGCTGGTGATAACGTTAGAAGAACATACTTAGGTATTTCTGATACAATTGGGTTTGATGTTGATTTCTTCACATATAAAGGGAAACAATTACCTTTAGACATTTGTACTGATGTTTCAGGTGATGAATGGGCTTACAAAACAAGAGGTTATCACATGGATAAAAACGCTAGTGGAATCACAATTTCAGGAGCATTTTCAACAAGTGGTACACCAGCGTTCTATGTTGGAGCATCTGAATTCACTCAAGACCCTGATGATGAAACAAACCAATACTATAGATTATTTGCACGTAAATTCTCATTCCTTTGTTCAGGAGGTTTTGACGGATGGGATATCTATACAGAACATAGAACTAACCAAGACCAATTCGTTTTAGGAAGAAGGGGTTACTTAAGAGGAGCGTGTCCATCGTTTAGATACCCAACTGCAACAGGATGGGGGGCGTTTAAACAAATCACAGTTGGTGACAATACCCAAGATTGGGCAAACACTGACTATTACGCATACCTTTTAGGTCAGAGAACATTTGCAAACCCTGAAGCGGTAAACATCAACGTGTTTGTAACACCTGGTATTGACTACTTAAATCATTCAGACTTAGTAGGTTCTGCGATAGACATGGTTGAAAACGATAGAGCTGACTCATTGTATATCTGTACAACACCTGACTACAACATGTTTGTACCAACAACAGGTGATGACTTAGATTTGATTTACCCACAAGAAGCGGTAGATAACTTAGAAACTGCGGGTATCGATTCTAACTACACATGTACATACTATCCATGGGTATTGACTCGTGATACAGTTAACAACACTCAAATCTATATCCCAGCAACTGCTGAGGTTTGTAGAAACTTGGCACTGACAGATAATATCGCATTCCCATGGTTCGCATCAGCGGGTTACACTCGTGGTATTGTAAACGCGATTAAGGCTCGTAAGAAGTTAACTCAAGAAGATAGAGACACTCTATATAAAGGAAGACTTAACCCAATCGCAACTTTCTCAGATGTTGGTACAGTAATTTGGGGTAATAAAACTTTACAAATTAGAGAGTCTGCACTTGACAGAATAAATGTAAGAAGATTGTTACTACAAGCTCGTAAGTTGATTTCAGCGGTTTCTGTTAGATTGTTGTTTGAACAAAACGATGAAAAAGTAAGACAAGACTTCTTAAATGCGGTTAATCCTATCTTGGATGCTATCAGAAGAGACAGAGGGGTTTACGACTTCAGAGTTACAGTTTCTTCAGATGTTGCTGACTTAGATAGAAACCAAATGACTGGTAAGATTTACATCAAACCAACTAAGTCACTTGAATTTATCGATATAACATTCTACATAACTCCTACAGGAGCGTCGTTTGAAAATATCTAAAGACAAAAATAAGGTGGGGAGAACATCCCCACCTTTTAGCCATTTTAAAATATGAAAGTAAGTAAAAGAATTTTTAAAGAAGGAATCGATGAGGAGGGAACTCCTGACATGAAATACTATTCTTTTGATTGGGATGATAATATTATGATTATGCCAACAAAAATAATATTAAAAGATGAGGACGGTAAAGAAGTGGGTATGTCTACTGAGGATTTTGCCGAATACCGTACAGAAATAGGAAAAGAACCATTCGAATATGAGGGACATAAAATTGTAGGTTTTGCGGAAGACCCATTTAGATATTTTGGTGTAAAAGGAGACAAACAATTTATTGTGGATTCTTTAACTGCAAAACAAGGACCTGCTTGGAGTGATTTTGTAGAATCTATCAATAACGGTTCAATCTTTTCCATAATTACTGCTAGAGGACACACACCAAGTGTACTGAAAGAAGCGGTTTATAATTTAATCGTCTCAAATATAGGGGGGATTTCATCTAAAGAGTTAGTTAAAAATCTTCAAAAATATAGAAATTTAACGGACGAAGAAGAAACATCACCGAGAGAAATGATTAGAGAATATCTTGATTTGTGTAAATTTTATCCTGTGAGTTATGGAGAAGGTTCGGCAACAAACCCTGAAGAAGGTAAAGTTAAAGCAATGAAAGAATTTATTTCTTATGTTAGAGATATGGCTTCCCACCTTCAAAAGAAGGCGTTTTTAAAGAATAAAGTATCTAATAGATTTTTACCAACAATTGGATTTTCAGATGATGATGTAAGGAACTTAGAAAAAATGAAACAACATTTTGAAAAGGAACCTATATTAAAAACTTATTCAACTGCTGGAGGAAAGAAAAAATTATATTAACTAGATACTTATAATGGAAGAATAAATTTTAAAAACCAAAAGTAAATAGAAAATTTTTTACTTGGGGATATTTATAATAAAATAAAAGAAGAAAAAAAAATACAACAAAATGGCTGATTTATTAATGAAAATGCCGATACCTTATGAACCGAAAAGACAGAACAGGTTCATTATGAGATTTCCGTCTACATTGGGTATCAATGAATGGTTCGTAGAAACCGCTGCTAGACCGTCTATTACAGTTAACGCTACTGAGATACCATTTCTAAATACTTCAACTTATGTTGCTGGTAGATTTAAATGGAATCCAATTAACGTTAAATTCCGTGACCCAATCGGACCTTCAGCATCACAAGCTTTAATGGAATGGGTTCGTTTATGTGCAGAATCTGTTACAGGTCGTATGGGTTATGCGGCAGGTTATAAAAAGAACGTTGACCTTGAAATGTTAGACCCAACTGGTGTTGTGGTTGAAAAATGGATTATTGAAGGGACATTCTTAACTTCTGTTAACTTTGACTCTTTAGGATATTCAACTGATGGTATCGCGACAATATCTGCAACACTTCAAATGGATAGATGTGTGTTAGTTTACTAGTACAAAGATAATAAAAAATCTAAAGTTCCGTGTACATATACGGAACTTTTTTTATTTTACATATATGGAAAACACTACAGGATTTACTTGTCAAACCTGCGGAAAAATCTTTGAAACAAAAGAAGAGTTTGATAATAGACATAAAAAAAAGAAAAATAAGGATAAACAATCAGATTCTAAAAAGAAAGATTGATTTTTATAATAGTCAAATTATTTTTAAAACAAAAACATGGAACAAAACGCATATACCGTAGGTCAAGAAAATTTTAATTTACCACACGATGTTGTACAATTACCAACAGGAGGTATTTTTTATAAGTCAAAAAAGAAATCAGTTAAGGTTGGTTATTTAACCGCGAATGATGAAAACTTTTTAGTATCAATCGCGTCCCAACCTGGGTCGTCTACAAATATTGTATTATCACTTCTTAGAAGTAAAATATACGAACATGATATAAGACCTGACGAAATGTTGGAAGGTGATATCGAAGCGATTCTTATTTTTTTAAGAAACACTTCATTCGGTCCTGAATATAAAATTTCAGTTACAGACCCAAAAACAAGTAAACCTTTTGAGACGGAAATATTGTTAGATGAACTTAACATTAAACGTATTCCAAACAGTCCAGATGAAAATGGTTTATTTACAACTAAATTACCAAGAAGTGGTTCTACAGTAAAATTAAAACCATTAACTTATGGTGAGATTATGGAAATTGAAAAGATGACTGAACAATATCCTGTCGGTAGAATTGCACCTAAAGTAACTTGGAGATTGGAAAAACAAATTCAAGAAGTTGATGGAAATTCTGATAAAGGACATATCGCTCAATTTGTTGCGTCACTTCCTATCATGGATTCTAAACACATTCGAAATTTCATGAGAGAAAATCAAATCTCTTTAGACCTAAGAAGACAAGTTATAGCCCCGTCAGGAGAATTGGTATCTTTCGAGATTACCTTTGGGGCTGAATTTTTTCGCCCTTTCTTCTAATTACAGACTCTATCTACTAGAAGAGTTTTACGTTATGGCAAAAATATTAAGGTTTTCATATACTGAATTCCTTAATATTCCTACTTACGCTCGCAAATTCTTAATCAATAAAATCATAGAAGAAAATACTCCAAAAAATTAAATCTGAACCTATTTATATTAAAACTTAAAAAGTATGCAAGCAGGTTCATCTACAGGAAGTACAAACCCAATTCAAGGATTCGGAGATTACCTTAAAAGTTTAGGTAAAGAACTTGGTGATGCTATCATGACAAATTTTGATGGTGCTCGAATAATCAAAACCATGGAAGAGATGGAAGGTTATGCGACTAAGACCGCACATCAATTTGGTCAGGGTAGAGAAAATGTTGTTGCGATGCAAGCCGCAATGGGTGACGCTGCCATCAAAGTCAAAGAGATGGGTGGTAGTATGGCTGATATTGGTGGTATCATGAACGATGTAGCATCTTCTTTAGGTCGAAATGTAATCGCTCAAGGAAAAACTATTGAAGAAATTTATGAGGTTACTAAAGTAACGGGTAAAGGAACTGGCGAGTTAGTTAAAGGATTTAAAGACGCGGGATTCTCAATATCACATATTAACAAAGAAATGCAAAATGTCGTGGATGTTGCAAGGTCTCAAGGAGTAAGTGCTCTTGCGGTGTCGGATAAAGTGTTAACAAACATGTCGGCTCTTAATAAATTTGGATTTGAAAATGGGGTTCAGGGTATGGCAAAAATGGCCGCACAAGCGACCGCACTTAGAATTGATATGGGAACAACTTTAAAGTTGGCGGAAGATTTATGGAGTCCTGAAAAAGCTATTGATTTAGCTGCGTCATTACAAAGGTTAGGGGTTGCACAATCAGACTTATTAGACCCATTAAGGTTAATGGATTTAGCCCAAAATGACCCTGCGGAACTACAAAATCAAATTTCTGAAATGTCTAAACAATTCGTCCAATTAAATGAAAAAGGACAATTTGAAATAATGCCAGGTGCTAGACGACAACTTAAAGAAGTTGCATTATCTCTTGGAATGACATATGATGAATTGGCGAAATTAGCGTTGGGTAGTAGTGAATTGGAGGATAAAATGAGTAAGATAAAATTCCCTGATTTTGCTGATGAAGAACAACAAAAATTAATAGCCAACTTGGCAGAAATGGATGCGTCTACAGGTGAATATAAAGTAACTTTTGAAGACAAGGAAGGTAAAACGGTAACAAAATCAATTGCTGAATTAAATGACGATGATATAAAAAGATTAGGAGAAGCCTCACAACCAAAAACTTTAGAAGATTTATCAAAAGAACAATTAACAACCGCCCAACAAATTAAAGGTATATTAGAATCTATTAAGGATAGGTCAGGAACTGCTTTGGCAGGAACAAGAGTTGTTGAACAAGGAAAACGAGCGACTGTTGAAACATATGGAGTCGTAAGTAAGACCGCTAGTGGTGAAAAATTACAAATTGACACATTAAGAGATTCGTTAGGTTCAGGACTTAGTACTTTACTTGAGTCTATAAATAAAGGGGAAGCGTTAGGGGGTTTTACAACTGCGTTAACCAATACTAGTACCTATATACAAGGAGCGTTTGATGAAGCGTTAAAAAACGGTAAAACCGCAATTGACGACTTAACAAAATCAACTAATCCACTTACCCAATTATTCACAGGAATGGTTGAAAAAGGTGCTACTTATGTTGGAGAAAAAGAAAAACTAATACCCCCTAAAACAACTGAGGTTAAAGATTTTGTGATTCCATTTGAACAAGACCAATTAAGAATTTACAATAATGCAATTGTTGGAGGAACTAATTTAGGAAATAATACAAATACACCGTCAAGCGAAACAACACAAAAAATTTCAGTCGATGGTAATATTACAGTTAATGTTACATCTCAAGGAATTGATACTAATTCATTATCAATGGCTCTTAATGATTTAACAGTTAAACAACAAATTGTACAAGCGGTTATTACAGGAATGAATCCAAATTCAAACCCTAATCAATTGAATCAACAAATAAAAAGTGGTGAGATAAACTCTTATAATTTTGGGTAATTACTATTTATAATAAAATGAAATAAATGTCAGAGAGTTCATTATCATTTATAAATTCATCAAGTTTTAGAAATTCTTTAATTAATAAAAACTTGGCGCCATATACTGTACCTGGTGTATTCTCACCACCTACAGGACCTGTTAATTATGAAACAAATTTAACGGTTACTGAGGTTATTGATTCTCCCGATGAATTAATAACTAATGGTGTTTTTGCACAACAGTTATATCCACTTAATGAATATGGACCTGAAGGAGGATTCAGTACTCAAATAACATACAATGGACCACTTTTACCTGTAGAACCTAATAAAGGAGAATACGACCCTAATGATACTATTTTAGATATTGTTAACGAATTCTATATTGATGCTGCATATATTGAAAACATTTACGGACCTGAAGGAGGTTTTAATCAAATGTATGTTGTAGATAGTCTTCAAAACAACAATAAAATTTATTTACCTTATTGGGACCCACCAACATTTAGACCATCATCATATTCACCATATGAGATACTTTTATCTGATAACCCAACAGGTTCAGATGGAACATTGTCTCAAGATTCTTATTTAGCAAGATTAGGAGCTCAAAATTTAAAAAAATTATTCCAAGATAGAATTGATGCTGAAATTTATCAGAATACAGTTGGTCTTGTTAATTTAGAATCACTTTCAGACCCTTTTGAAGCTAGCTTAATTGTCACAGGACAAGAACCTTTAGTATATAAAAATTGGAGGATTACAGTTCCTGAAAATCCTTTATTAGCTGCTGCTGATTTTATAACAAGATTAGGAGGTGCGTATTGGCCTGTTTCACCGATTCCTGGAGATTATTTTGACGAAAATATATCGAACGGAACTCAAACACAACAGACCTCAACGGCACTTAATGTTATTAATCAGTTAACAGGAGGTTTTTTAGGTCCGATATTGAACATTACAAGAAATCCGTCCGAAATATTTTTATCTAATACAGGTAACGGTCAAAGGTCGGCATTATTCGCTAATATTAATTATAATAGATACCAACCAAGTTATGAAAAAAACTTTGGAGGGTTACTTGGAGCTGCTCAAGGACTTGTTAATCTAACAATCAACTTAATTAATCCTGATAACGGAACTTTAGTCGGAGGATATTATGTTGGAAGTAGAAACGCAGAACCAGCAACAATCACTTCACCACCAAATCAAATACCTGTTAATCCATTTGGACAACAAGACCCAGTTCCTGTTTACGGACCTTCTGAATTAGGTATTTTATTTGAAGGTAATGACGAAAAAATTAATTTTGGTTTAAAGGGTAAATCTTTAACTGACGGTGGAGGTATTGACGGACAATTTGTTTGGACTTCACCTAAATATAAAGGTAACGCGGGATTTAAAGCAACTCCTGGAGGAGGCTCAGGTTCTGCGGACGAAGAGTTTAATATAATAAGTTCAAGTTACCAAAGTAATGAGTCAACTAATATAACTTTCAAACAAAGTTCAATATTAGACCAAACACAAAGACTTATTGATTCTGCCGATAATGTTTCAGGTATTGCAAGATTGAAACATGTCGGTAACGCAATAAATCAAGTAAGTAAAGTTTTCAATGACGGTTATAAAGAGATGACTAAAGGGTCACAAGTTCTTTCCTACACTGATAACACTACGGGTGGAGAAGCGGGAATTGAATATTGTAGAGTTTTCCAAAAAGACACTCCTTATTACACTTATGCTGATTTACAAAAAACAGACGGTATTACAACTTCAGGTAGAAGATTTACTAATTCGGTATTAGATAATACATACAATCTTAATATTGCACCTTTAAGAAATCCTGGGTCAACAAATATTATCCCCGATAATGATGTTGGAAGAGGTGGTTATGCCAAAAAATACATGTTTTCTATTGAGAACTTGGCTTGGAGAACTTCGAGTAGACCAGGGTTTACTTATGATGAACTACCAACTTGTGAAAAAGGTCCTAATGGAGGTAGAGTTATGTGGTTTCCACCATACGACTTAAAATTCTCTGACTCAAGTAGTGCTAGTTGGACACCAACGTCTTTTCTTGGAAGACCCGAACCAATCTATACGTACAAAGATTCTTCGAGAACAGGAACTTTAAGTTGGAAAATTATTGTTGACCACCCATCAGTTTTAAATACGTTAATTGAGAAACAATTAAAAGGACAAACAAAAGAAAGAATCAATTCAATTGTGGACTCTTTCTTTGCGGGTTGTGTAAAGTATGACATTTATGAGTTAGCAAAAAAGTTTAATACTATACCTGTAAAAGATTTATTTACTTATCAAGAGATTCTAAATAACCCAAGGTTAACTGATGAAGAACTTGCGGGTATTAATAAATCAATACCTAAAGATAATGACCCAATTAATACTACAGGAACACAAAATACAAACAATAATACTGCGTCAAATGAAAATGTAGATGGTGCAGGATTTAAATCAACCTATGAGGGATTATCATTTTATTTCCATAATGATATTCCTGACCCTAACAGTAATTCTACAACATCATCAGTTCCATATAATCAAACTTTTGATTCATATATCGGTTTGAAATCAACTTACATTGATAGAGCAAATTCAACCTTTGATGAAAACTCTGCATTTTGTAAAAAAACGGGTAATGTACCTGATGATTCAGTTACTTATGCTGAATATTGTAGTAGAGCTAAAAAAGTAGGTGAATTTTTTGATTCGGTAGTTGTTTCTAATTACAATAAAATAGCCAAAGACGAAAAGAATTTTATTGTCGAAGCGTACAATATTTTAAAACAAGGAGGGACAATAACTTTATCTATGATAGGGTCGGCATCTGCTCCCGCTTCAGTTAGTTATAACCAAAATCTATCAAAAAGAAGAAATGACTCGGTTATAAAATTCTTCAAAGAGTATAAAATTGGAGACGCTAATTTGGCGGAATATATTGATAGTCAAAAATTTAAAGTTGTTCTAACGGATGCTAAAGGGGAAGAAATTTCAATCCCTAAATCTGAAAGCGGTCAAAGTTTTTTTGATGTAAATTGTACTAAAAACATTACAGGTGGTACTGGAACAGTTAATTCTAATTCTCAGATTTACTCTGTTAATGCAATGGCATGTAGACGTGTTAGAATTAAGGATATAAAAGTTGATATTCCACCACAACCAACTACCACCACAACTACCGTATTACCACAAACTAATCCTGAACAACAAAATGTACCAGTACCTAAACCACAACCGACAGTTGATTATATCAAAAAGATAAAAGAAGGTATAAGTAAAAAAATATTAAGAAATCTTTTCTCAGAATGTGATTACTTTGAAATAATAAAAGAGTCAAATCCGATGGTGTTAGATACGATTAAAGAAAAAATAAAATACTTTAATCCTGCATTCCATTCTATGACACCTGAAGGTCTTAATGCTAGACTTACATTTTTAAATCAGTGTGTTAGACCTGGAGAAACAATACCTACAATAGGTACAGATGGAAAACCTAAATTTAATGATGCGGTTAATACATCATTTGGTGCTCCTCCTGTATTAGTTTTAAGAATAGGTGATTTTTATAACACAAAAATTATTCCTGATTCAGTTCAATTTTCATATGAACCACTAACTTTAGATATTAATCCTGAAGGTATTGGGATACAACCTATGATTGTTAGTGTTAGTATGAATTTTAAAATAATTGGGGGTATGGGTCTGGCAAAACCTGTGGAACAACTACAAAACGCTTTATCATTCAACTATTACGCTAATACTGAAATATATGATGAAAGAGCGGTTTGGACTGAAGATACTTCAGCATTGGATAAACAAGTTGTTGATGCGATACTCGCTAGTCAAACACCTGCAACTCAAAATAATGTTGACACTACCGCAACTAATGACGGAGGAACAACTATAGGGGAAATTGTTACTAATATACCAACTCCGAGTGGACAAACAGGTGAAATAGGGTATCAAAAAATAATGGATAATTTAATCGATGGGACTAAAAGTTATTTTGAGCTTGTTACCAATAAATTAGAAAGTGTAAACTCTTCATACAACTATGGTGTGGTTCAATTACTTAATAGTGTTAGAGATTTTAGTGGAGGAACTGTTGTAACAGGAGATACTATACCTGGACAAGGAGTTCAGATTGAAATATACGGTAAACCAAAAGAATGGGAAAAAGAAATCGATAATCAATTAGCTTTTGCTTTAGATGATATTGACGCTAACAATAATCCAATAATTAAGAAACTTGGAAGTTTCTTTAATATTGACGACGACAGTAAACCAATAAGAGATGTTAAAGTCAATATGAAGGCTTATTTAGAAAATTTAGCAACAACATTCAAGAACGGACTTGCAACAACAGTACAAGAAATTGTTGTAGAGGAACAAAAATACGTCCAAATCATAAGAAAAATTGATGTTGTTGCACAAAAAACTGATGGTAAATTATTAGAAACTAATCTTCCTAGAATTTATAATATATCAGGAACTACTGAAGTTAGTGATTCTAGTAAGCAAGGTGCAAATCCACCTACAGATACTTATGAAGAATTAATTTATGATTTTAGAACTTTAGAAAAAGTAACTGTAGGAACTGAAGGATTTAATAGTTTGATTGGTAATAACACATATCACATTGCTTTCGGAACTGACACGTATAATCAAGGAGACTTTATAACACTTAAAGGTGATTTCCCAGGTTTACCTGATAAAACGTTCTACTTGTTCATGGCGAGAGTATTATCAGACAAGAACAAGAAAAATGAATTCATTAATTATGTTATTAAAGGTGATTTAGTTGATTGGAAAACTCCTGTTAAATTAAGTACTAAATTTGAAAAAATTGTCGACGACTTAGGAAAGGACTATGAAAAAGAAATTAAAGAAGAGGAAAAATTATTTGAAAAATTAAAGAAAGAAAAACAATTTAAAAAACTTACTGAAGGGTTAGACGAGTTAATGTACCCAAAAGGTAAACCAAGAAAATTTGAATATAGTACTGAACCACAACCAACTGATGATGATAAAAAGAAATTGATATCAGATTTATATAAAACGGTAAATGTTGATACTAATAAAGCCACTTTTGACGGTAAAATAAAATTTGATTAAATATGGCAAGACAAACATATAATAGATATACTGACTTTATAATAAACGGACAACAAACAGTTGTACCATATATTAATCTGCCATCTAAAACAACAGACAAAAGATTTATATATAAAGTCGGACAATCTAGATTAGATAAGGTTTCTCAACAGTATTATGACACTCCTGTATTTGGATGGTTAATCTTAGTTGCTAACTCAACTTATGGAGGACAAGAATGGAACATTCCTGACGGTGCAATATTGACAATTCCATTTCCTTTAGTAGCTTCATTACAGGACTATAAAAATGAATTAGAGAACCATTTCTTCTATTATGGCAGGTAACCAAGAAAATATTTTAGTCGAATTAGACTATAACAACATAATTATTGTTGACCCGAATAAAGTTATTGACGAAAACGGGGTAGCTAAAGAACGCCTTGTCAGACATGAAGAATTAGTCATGTATGCTAATTTGGAGTGTAAAGTTTTACCAAGAACTAAGTTGGCGGTTGGTGTTGATAATAGAGATGCGATACAAACAGTATCAGTTGCGTCTATTAATTTTTTAAAACCTGGAGGTAAGACTTTCTTAGACAATAGTTATACCGACGAAATAACAGGTAAAGATACTTTAAAAGGTGAGGGGGTTAATCAACCAAAATCAACATCAGTATCAAATCCAAAAAAAGACGATGATTTTTTTATAAGACAAACAATAACTTCAGGAGGTAAACCTGGTGCAGTTGATAATGGACTTTTAGGTATAACTAATATATCAATAAGGACTAATACCGCATTTACCCCTAAAATAACTGTAAGACTTGTTGATGTTAAAGGTAGAGCATTATTTGAAGGTGCCGATAATTCACCATACGCAGCTTTCTTTAATTTACCATATCCGACTTTTTACTTAACAATAAAGGGATACTACGGGAAGGCAGTTAGATTAGCCTTAATGTTAAACAGTTTTACCTCATCATATAATTCTTATTCAGGCAATTTTGATATTACATTAGAGTTTTACACTTACAAATATACCGTACTTAAAGAAATTAGTATGGGTTATTTGTTGGCAACACCTCACATGTATAAATCTCGTGTTAAAATACAAACACTACAAGGTAATGCTTCACAGTTTTCACCTGTAGAAGATGCAATAGTTGAAAGAGGTTATCAAAAAGTTAAGGAGATGTACAGTGAATATAAATCAAAAGGTTTAATTCCTGACGATTTTCCTGAGATAACAGTTATTCAAATGAAGGACAGAATTGAAAATTTTGTCAAAAACGTATTAGATTCTTTTACTAAAGAAAACTTAGACCCTCTAACTTACTGTGAAGATTATCAAAAATCTTTAAATAATTTCAGTAAAGACGTTTATTATGCTGCAGGGTCATCTTGGTTCGACACTTATTTAGATAAGAAAAACTTTATTATTTTAAATGATAAAAATAAAACTAAAGTGTATCCATTTAAAAAAGATTTTGAATCCAAAGAAAAACAAGTTCAGGTGGCAATTCCTAAACTAAAAGAACTAATTGAAAAATATAGAAAGATATTAAATGAGAATCCTACTTTAGGTAAGGAAGGTAAGTACACTATAAATGGTAAAACAAAACAAATATCAATTCCATTTGAACCAATTTCCTATGACATTTTCCCAAAAGAAATAACTAACTCGGATATTGATATAAAAGAAACTTATATTGCAACTAAAGGAAAAAAAGACCCAACACAACAAGAATTAGATAATTTTTCTGCGGAAATACAAACAAAAAGTTTATTTAGTTCCGCTAGTGTTAAAACTTCTGGTGGTGATATGACACCTAAAATTACTTATTATGTTTTCGAGGGTCCGAATACTTTTATAGATTATATCGATAAAATGGGTAAAGCATTAAAGGCTTACCGAGAAGAAATAGAGTCTGAACTAACTAAAGCATTGTCTAATTTATTAGAAAATAAAAATAGTGGTATTGGGTTTATTCCTAACATTAGAAACGTTTTAGCGGTAATATTTGCTAATGGAGAAGCTTTCTTGAGATTAATGGATGACGTTCACCGAGATGCTTGGGAACAAAGAGACAATAAAATTAGAAAAAGTGTTATTTTTGATAAACAAGTTGGTGGAGCGAGTCAAGACAATTTAAGTTCAGGAGTTGATGAAAACGTACCTGTATATCCTTGGCCTCAATTAATTGTTGAAACTACAGGTGAGAATGGTCAAGAAAAATACGAAATCAGATACCCTGGTGATAGTAGTATAATAAACAGAACTAAAGGATATCTTTATGATGTATGGCCTGAAATCGAGTTCGTTGAAGAATTCATTAAAGGTTTTGTTGAAAGAACTCTACCTCCTGCAGACTTAACCGCAAATTTTAATGAGGTTACAGAACCACAAAGAGTTACATTAGATGCGATTGAATTTCCTATAGGGAATGATGTCTATTCAAATAAAGAAGAGGTAAAATATTTCTATGAAATATATGAAAGAATTTTCTTAACGTCTTTTTATTCTAGACTTTCAAGAACTAATACTTTAATTTCAGATTCCGACAAAATAACTAATTTGATTGCTGAGTGCGAAAATTTAAATATTGTAAAAAGTTTATCTAATGACAATCCTTTTATTATACAAAAACTTAAAGAATACGGATTTAACGCAACAAACTTTACAATAATATTAAGACAGTTTTCAAATCAAGGGATTGGAGAAAGTTGGCAAAATTATATTAGAGGGGTATTCAACACCAAGTATATTAAAAATAGAGTTGAAAACTCTAGCTTTGAATTTTTAGATATTAGTTTATTCAATACTACCAACACCCAACCTTTGGTTTCGTTACCAAATGAGAATGAATTTGTAGAGTATATTGATAACTCGACAACGTCAAATAAATTTGACATGTTAGATACCTTTCCATTTACAAATTCTAATTGGGATAAGAAATATTTGGCAAATGGTAGTACTATTCTGAAATCTGAAAATAGTTTTAATACAACTAAGACACTTACTTTTGATGTTGGTAAAAAAGTTGTATGTAGTTTTCCTTCCGATTTGTCAGTTGAAAAAGTTAGACCTATAACAAACTTTATCTATAACGAACTAAATCAACCTAATGTAAATTATACAACAGATTTAAAAGTTTTTTATGAAAGTCGAGGTTATAATTTACAGTTACCAACCGAAGGTGATGTTAAATATTTTGACTATGCGGGTTATGTAAGTAGTATTCAAACCACCTCTATTTTCAACACTCCTTATTTCATTAATTCAATTCAAAAAGGAGTTGAAAATTTTAGAGATAATCAGGAGTATCCGTTTGTTGAGTCGGCTTATTTATTCCTTAATAGTTTACCATTATCAACACTCAGAGAAAAGTTCAAAGACGATAATAAAACAACACCTCCGTCAGCAACTGATTTAGATTACATTTATGCCGCATTGAAGAAATTCGGTGCGATACACAAAGTACCGTACGCGTGGATTTTAAAAATAGGTTCTATTTGGCATCGTTATAAGAAATATGTAAACGAAAATGTTGACATATTAGATTCTATATGGACAGGTACATCTTACACTACAAATTTCGACCCAACAACCTCCGCTAAAACAAGAAATTACGGTTTGATTATAAATGGTGCCCCAATTGATATTGTTTTACAGAAAGACACTACTATTGGTACTGAACTTTCTACTTTAATTAACACAGGTTTTTACCCACAATTAATAAACGATTTTAACGTGTTTTATCAAGGGTATGAAGTTTTTTCGGGATACACAGATTCGGCAATTCAAAGTGGAATTACTGATTCAGGGGTAACTATAAATTATGTCCAAGACGCGATAATTGATTTACCTGAAGGTTTTGACACTATTAATACTAATAGAGATTTAAGAATAATTCCATGGTCAGTCACAGTAAAAACACCTGACAATCAGTTTTATTACATTATGCCTTCAAACGGGTCTTTATTAAATCAAACATTGAATGAATGTTTTATCAATGACAAATTGATGATAGAAGTCAATGACAACCAATCAGTGTATGATGGTTCAGTAAGATTATTTTGGGCGGCACCAAACTACGGATATTTTGATAATGGAAGACTAAGAAAACCAAGTCCTGATGAATATATGAAAGAGATATTTTCAGGACAATCAATACAGGAAAATTTCTCAATCAATGGTAATCTTGGTAAATACACTAAGATGAGTGAGATGTTATCAGTTTTTGAAAAACAAATATTGGATTTATTTGAGCAAGAGTTTTTAAATTTCTCAAAATCAATCTACGATTATGAACCTGACAATTCCTTAAATTTAACTGAGAGTGAAAAATCGTATAAAAACTTCCAAATGTTATTTAGAAGTTTAATGAAAGTTCCTGTGATTACAGGTAATACAGGTCAAGAAGTTGTTGAAAAAATACAGAAAAAACAAATTGAATTAATACAACCAATATTGAAAGGATTTTTAACTTACGATGTAATTTTTAAATACGGAAACCCTGGCAATTTTGATAAAAAATTATTTTATACATTTTCTAATTTACCATTAACAGACCCTTATACGTGGGGTAGTTACACGTCATCAACACCTAATTCATTACCGACTAACGGAGGTTCAGTTACTTTAACAGATTCTCAAACTCAATATCCATTGGAGTGGTCGGCATTGAAAACGTATGTAGGATTTTCCGAAATTCCTGAATTAGTTTATGATAATAACGGGTCTTATATAACTGACTTTTTTGTTGATTTGAATATAGCATTCACTGTTGATAATATAATACAATTTGCAAATATTATAAAAGTTTATGCAACACAAAAATTGAATCAGTTTCAACCTGACCCAATACCACCTGCAGAACCACCTGTAAATGTTCCGTCACAAAGCGTGGCTCTTGCAACATTAAAAGATGGAAGAACTATTAGTGTTATAAAACTTAGTGGGAATGCAAAAAAATACACAATATTAAGAGATTCTACAGGTACAGTCCTATTTGAAGGACTTGAAATTTTCGGGCCACCAACTACTTCATTTTATCAACAAATGGTCGATGAAACTATTATTGATGTGTATGGAGCTTTAGCAACAAGTACAGGAGATTCACAATCTATTGTAAGTTTTGTTTCATCACCAGCACCTACTTATCCACAAGTTCCAAATCCTAACTCAAAAGAGGGGTTAAATAAATTTTATGACACTATGTCAAATTATTTGTTAGGGGTTAATGAGTTTGTGGGTAAAGTTATTAATAATTTGATGCCGAAATTACAAACCTCATTACCTAATGTTAATAGTGTTTCGGAAGGTCAAGTAGACTCTGATTTAGAAGGACCAGCAACTAAAGTCGATTTGTGGGAATCGTTTAAATCTTTAAATGATAAATGGATATCAGGAAACGATTTTAGTACCAAAACATTTTTTGAAGATGTCTTATTGTTAGATAGGGCAAGTAGAAATATTGGTGATAAAGTTTTGGTTGACATTTATAAACTAAAAAATAGATTAACTAATATAAATCCAAAATCTGATATGATGGCAATGGTTGAATCAATTTTGGTTGAGAATCATTTTGTTGTTATGAATATACCATCATATGTTAATTTTTATAATGTACAAGACGCGGTTAAAAATCCTAAACCAAGAGCTGAAGGTAGTTTAGAATTTGCGAATACTTTATTTGGAACTCATATGTCTGTTGACTACCGAGATTCAAGTGCAAAGTTGGTTTGTTTTTATGGAGGTAAACCAAGTGAAATCTTAGATATAAAAAATAATGTTGATTATAGATATCGAAATGATGTATTTGATTTAAGAAGGGCTAGCGATAATCCATTAGTTGAGGATTTAAAAAATAAAAACGATTGGGATAAATCAAATAAAGTTGTTGGATTTAATGTTGATATGGGGCCTCAAAACCAAGGAGTGTTCACCAATTTTGCGGTAAGTCAAGGTAGTGGAGTTGCAACTGCGGAGTCTTTACAGGTATTGAACCAAATGGCGAATCAGGCGGGAAATAGAGGAGGAGCGACACAAAGTCTATCATTATATAACGTATATAAAAATAGAAGTTACAATTGTAATGTTCAGATGTTAGGTAACGCCATGATTCAACCAACCATGTACTTCAATTTAAGATATGTCCCTATGTTTAGTGGTCCTTATATGATTTTGGAGGTTACTCATAATATAGGGCCTGGGGTATTTGAAACCAATTTCACAGGTATAAGACAACCTGTTGCGGCATTACCTAAAATAGACAGTTATCTTCAGTCTTTAAAAAATAATTTATTAAAATCTATAATTGAAAAAAATAAAGAAAAATCTAAAGACAAAACTAAAGATGCCAATGGTAACGTTATATCTCAATCAAATAATGTAACATCTAATGCTAACGGTGGTAAAGAATTTACTCAAACAAATACTTGTAATCCATCGGTATCTCAGTATAGTACGTTTGTACCTATAACACCGACAACTCAAAAGTTGGCTTACAGTATTGTAAAAGGTACTATACAACAATTAGTTTCAGTTGGAGGAGACGATGGTAAACTAAAATACGCGGTATTTGTTGCACTGTACCTTGAATCTGGAAACTCAACAGGGTTTGAAGCATACGAGAATAACTTTGCGGGTATTGATTTGAATCAATATTGGGGAAATCAATCACAATACTTTAATGGAAATCAACAGTTTTTCTGTTTGAAAGGTAGTGATGGTAACACTAAACCTTATGCAGTATTTGATGATTTAACAAATAATATTAAAGTTTTAATTGATAGATGGAGAAGTAAAACAAGTCAAATAACCTCAATAGATGGTAACAGTTTATTTAAATTTTGGTCAATTAATTTTGGTGCTAATACATCACAAGGGAATTCTGTTTATAGTCAATTACAATCCCAACCTGCAACACTATCACAATTAGAAGCTAAAGCACAAAAAGCAATTGATATATGGAAGTCAATGGAACAAATAACCCCTACTCCTACACCAACCCCATCACCAACTCCGTAAGGTTTTTTTAACATACAACGATATTTATATTAAAAATGATATTATGAACACAAAATTAATTTTAGATAACTATTTGGGTAAAAATACCAAAGTTACAGAAAAAGATATGGGTGATGGAACAAAGCAAGTTTGTGACATGGAAACAGGAGACTGTTACACTATAAGAATGAAAGATGGTCTTATTGAAAGAGTTGATAACACCTTACAAAAAAATAAAAAAATTCAAGTTGAAACTACAACTGGAGTTAAACAATTATTAAACGGATAATAAAAAATGAAAGTTGACATAAAAATTATTGAAGAACTTGAAAGATATAGAAAAATAAATAACTATATCACCGAACAAGAAGCCACATTACCTCCTCCACCACCTGCGGGAGATGCGGGAGCATTACCTCCACCACCTGCAGAAGGTGCGGTTCCACCACCACCGCCAGGGGACGCGGGAGCACCACCACCAACAGGTGAAGTACCACCTGTAGGAGAACCTGTTGATACTGCGACAGACCCTGAAGTTGAGAAGGTTGGAGAAACCGATAAAAAAGGAAAAGAAATTGAAGTTACTGACTTGGTAAAATCTCAAAAAAATGTTGAGAAAAAACAAGAAGAATATTTTGATACTTTATTTAACCATTTAAATGATTTAGAAACTAAATTATCTGCGATGGATGAAATCATGAACAAACTAAATGATTTAGAAACTAAAGTTGAAAAATACAGAGTAAAAACACCTGAAGAAAAATTGGAACTACGCAGTTTAGATTCAGGACCTTACAATCAAAAATTAAGTGATTTTTTTGTTGACAAACAAGAAGATATTGAAAAATCAGGAAAAAATGAATATGTTTTAACACAACAAGATGTTGAAAGTTATTCCCCTTCAGATATTAAAAGAAGTTTTAGAGCTTTTGGTGATGAAGAACCTGAAATAGACAACTTTAGAAGATTACAGTAAAATATGGCCTCAATGAGGCCATATTTATTTGACAAACACAAGGCAGACACTTATTATTAGTAAACAATTTAAATCTATATATTATGGCGACAAACAGTTTAGACGCAGTACTAGCACAGTACGAACAAGCAACAAAAGGAGGTTCATCTTCTTCCTCAATGACACAAGATGAAAGAATGAAAAAGTACTTTGCGGCAATCCTCAAAGACAATGAAAAACAAGGTCAAAAACGACTAAGAATCCTTCCAACAAAAGACGGGTCTTCACCATTTAAAGAAGTATGGTTTCATGAAGTACAGGTAGATGGTAAATGGCAAAAATTCTACGACCCAGGAAAAAATGACAATGAACGTTCCCCACTTACAGAAGTTTATGAGGAATTGATGGCTACAGGTAAAGAAAGTGACAAGAAATTGGCGGCTACTTATAAACCTCGTAAATTCTATATTGTTAAAGTTGTCGATAGAGATAACGAACAAGACGGTGTTAAATTTTGGAGATTCAAACACAATTACAAAAACGAGGGTATCTTGGATAAGATTATCCCAATTTGGAGAGCGAAAGGTGACATCACAGACCCTGAAAAAGGACGTGATATCATTTTGGAACTCACTAAGGCAAAAACTCCTACAGGAGCGGTATACACTGTAATTCAAACAGTTATGTATGATGACCCAGCTCCAATTCATGAAGACAAAGAAACTGCGAATACTTGGGTTAATGATGAATTAACATGGGAAGACGTTTATTCTAAAAAACCTGTAGAATATCTTGAAGCAATCGCAAGAGGTGAAACACCTAAATGGGATAGCGAAAAGGGTGGTTATGTTTATAGTAACTCTGAAGAGTCTGAAGTTAGTATAGGTGGTAAAAAAGAAACCTATGTTGACCCACAGGCTAATGATGACGCGGATGACGATATGCCATTCTAAATTCATTTGAACTTGGACACATACTTAGACAAAGTGTCCAAGTTCTATTTTTTTAATCAAAAATTTTAATTTATATGAACAAAGAAAATAAAGTTACACAGAAAATGTACGAAGCTTTATGTAAAAAATATGAAGCGGAAATGGCTGATGCAGAATCTTCTTTACTTGTTTATTTTACTTCACCTGTTGGAATTGGAGAGCATCCACAACATATTGAAGAAATGGATAAATTGGTAGATAAAATTGCGGGGGCTAAAGACAAATTAGAAACTATTAAAGAATTTTATAAATACAATTAATTATGGCAATCAAGAAGAACGACTTTAGTTCTATAAAGAAAAAGTTTTCATCAGACGCAAAATACAAACCACAAAGGTTTTTTGATTTAGGTCCTGATTTTTTGGATGCCGTTGGATTACCAGGACCTGCAATTGGACATTTAAATATGTTCTTAGGTCACTCTGACACAGGAAAAACTACCGCACTAATTAAAACTGCGGTTGATTCACAAAAGAAAGGAATTCTTCCTGTGTTTATCATTACAGAACAAAAATGGTCATTTGAACACTCAAAAATAATGGGGTTTGAATGTGAAGAAGTTGTTGATGAAGAAACAGGTGAATTAACTTGGGACGGGTTTTTCTTATTCAATAACAACTTTGACTATATCGAGCAGATTACTGATTATATAAATAGTTTGTTAGATGCACAAGAAAAAGGTGAATTAGATTATTCACTTTGTATTATGTGGGACTCAGTTGGTTCTGTACCATGTAAAATGACTTACGAAGGTAAAGGAGGTAAACAACACAACGCAAGTACTTTGGCAGATAAGATTGGTATGGGTATTAATCAACGTATTTCAGGTTCACGTAAGGCGGATTCTAAGTATGAAAATACACTTATCATAGTTAACCAACCTTGGGTTGAATTACCTGATAATCCATTTGGACAACCAAAAATTAAAGCTAAAGGTGGTGAAGCAATTTGGTTGAACTCTTCTTTGGTATTTTTATTTGGTAATCAAAAAGGTGCGGGAACAACAAAGATTAGTGCAACAAAAGACAAGAGAACTGTTAAATTTGCTTCAAGAACTAAAATTTCGGTTCTTAAGAATCACATTAACGGACTTGGTTTTGAGGATGGTAAAATAATTGTGACCCCTCATGGGTTTTTACCAGGAAAAGATGCGGCAGAAGAAAAGTCTTCAATTGAAAGATATAAAAGCGAATATGCTGAATATTGGAAAGAGATTATTGGTGTCGACGGAGACTTTGTTTTAAAAACAGAAAAAGAAGAAGTAGAGTAACAAACCGATTTAAACTAATCAAATGATTAAGACGTTACTTGTTGACGGAAACAATCTTCTAAAAATTGGATTTCATGGTGTCAGGGACTTCTTTCATGAAGGAAATCATGTTGGAGGTACTTGGCACTTTTTAAATACTTTAAGACGTTTTATTGAGGAGGAAAACCTTGATAAGGTTGTTGTTTTTTGGGATGGTAACGAAAACTCATTAACACGTAAAATACTTTATCCTCAGTATAAAGAAAAAAGAGTAAGAGAGACAAACGAATTAAAAGAAGATTCCTTCAACTCACAAAAAGAAAGAGTAAAACAATACTTAGAAGAAATGTTTATTAGACAAATAAACATTGAAAATAATGAAGCGGATGATTTAATCGCTTATTACTGTCAAATTGCGGAAAACGAACAAATAACCATTTATTCTGGTGATAGGGATTTAACCCAATTAATTTCTGATAGAGTATCTATCTATTCACCAAATACTAAAAAATTTTATAAAAAAGGTGACAACATTAAGTTGTACGAAATTGAAGTTCCTCACGATAACGTAAAAACATGTAAAATATTAATGGGTGACAAGTCAGATAATATTGACGGAATATATTATTTGGGTGAAAAAACTTTAGTAAAATTATTTCCCGAGTTACTTGACCGACCTGTTAATATAACCGATATTTTACAAAAGGCTAACGAATTGTTTGAAGAAGATAAAAACAATACAGTCTTAAAAAATCTTTTAACAGGTAAAACAAAAACAGGAATTTATGGAGACGAGTTTTTTCAAATCAACGAAAAAATTATAGATTTGTCTAATCCATTAATAACTGAAGAAGGTAGAGAAATAGTTGAGTTATATTATTCGGAAACGTTAGACCCTGATGGTAGAGGACATAGAAACATTATTAGAATGATGATGGAGGACGGTTTCTTCAAATTTTTACCTAAAGGAGATAATAATTGGGTAAATTTTTTAACTCCATTTTTAAAATTAACAAGAAAAGAAAAGAAAAAATTCAAAACAAACAAAAACTAAAATTATGAAAGAACAAGAATCAACAAAGTTGGAATTCCTTATGATGGTTAACGATAATATCATCGTACAAAGATTTTTCAATGTTAGAGACTTTAATCCTGATGCAAAAAACTCTTTAGAATTGTATGAATATCTAAATGAGTTTAAGGAACTATTAGAGTATGATTTGAAGATGAAATCTGTGGATTATATGTTGGCGAATTCCTATGAAATCATGTCCAATCCTGCGGTACTAGATACATCAAATACTGAAGGTCCTGAACACTTTAAAATTTTTATTAAAATAAATGATGTGACAATTTGTCATAGAATGATGGACGCCAAAATATTCCCTCCTAAAATAAGATACACCGTAGACATACGTCCGCACATAAAAACTCTACTTTCGGATTTGACTGACATCTTTTCTTCCAAAAAATTAACATACGAGTACATGGGAATTCCTCTTAAGGCCTAATATTTATAAAAACAATAGAGGAAAAAAATATGGCGACAAACAAAAATTTTGATTATTTAGGTAACACTTTTCAGATTCAATTATTGAATCAAATCATCGTGGACAAAGACTTTTCTAGGTCAATTATCGATGTTATGGACGTGAATTATTTTGATAATAAGTACTTCAAAATAATCACTCAAATGATTAAGGAGTATTATTCAAAATACGAACATACCCCAACGTTCGAAACTTTAGAACAAATAACAAAGTCTGAATTACAACAAGAATTAGCGTCTAAAATAGTTTTAGATACTTTAACTAAAATTAAAGACGCACCAATAGATGGTGGTTCATTTGTTCAAGACAAAGCACTTAAATTTTGTAAACAACAAGAGTTACAAAAAGCAATTACTAAAGCTCAAAAAGTGATTGATGGCGGTGAATTTGAAAACTACGAAACCGTTGAGACTGTTATAAGAGAGGCTTTACAAGTTGGTGAAAGAGAAGACGGAATGTCAGATGTTTTCGCTAATTTAGATGACGTACTGAACGAAGACTTTAGACATCCAATTCCTATGGGAATCCCATCTATTGATAGATTATTGAAAGGTGGATTGGCTAAAGGAGAAATTGGTGTTGTATTAGCTCCAACAGGGGTTGGTAAATCAACATTACTAACAAAAATTTCTAATCACGCGTTTAATTTGGGGTATAATGTACTTCAGATATTTTTTGAAGATAATCCTAAAATTATTCAAAGGAAACATTTTACTCTTTGGACAAAAGTACACCCTGATGATATGTCCAATAAGAAAGAAGAAGTGATGAGAAAAGTACAAGAAGTTAGGGATAATATGGATAACAAACTTGTATTAAAAAAATTACCTTCAGACACAATGACAATGTTACAAATCAAAAATCAAATCAGAAAGATGATTGCTGATGGGATTAAAATTGATATGATACTTTTAGATTACATTGACTGTGTTGTACCTGATAAAAATTTAGGTGATGAATGGAAATCAGAGGGTTCTGTAATGAGGGCTTTTGAAGCGATGTGTCACGAACTAAACTTGGTTGGGTGGACTGCTACTCAAGGTAACAGAAGTTCAATTTCATCTGAAGTGGTAACAACAGACCAAATGGGTGGGTCAATTAAGAAAGCACAAGTTGGTCACGTAATTATATCAGTCGCTAAAACACTACAACAGAAAGAAATGAAATTAGCGACAATTGCGATAACTAAATCAAGAATTGGTGATGATGGAATCGTATTTGAAAATTGTAAGTTTGACAACGGTATGTTGGAAATTGATACTGAATCATCAGTAACGTTCTTAGGTCTTGAAGAACAAAAAGAAGAACAAAACCGACAAAGAGTTAAAGATTTGTTGGAAAAAAGAAAACAAAGAGAACAAAAAAATAATAATTAATTATGGAAAAAATTTTAATAGAAAATCCTGACCGATTTGTAATTTTCCCTATTCAGTATAATGATATATGGGAATATTATAAGATGCACCAGGCGGCGTTTTGGACTGCCGAAGAAGTTGACTTATCTAACGATATTAGAGATTGGGAAAACCTTTCAGATAATGAAAAGTATTTTGTAAAAAATGTACTTTCATTTTTTGCGGCTTCTGACGGTATTGTAAATGAAAATTTAGCTGAGAACTTTTATAGAGAAGTTCAATATCCTGAAGCAAAATTCTTTTATGGGTTTCAGTTGATGATGGAAAATATTCATTCTTTAATGTATTCATTGTTAATTGATACATACGTATCTAATCCACAAGAAAAGGACGATTGTTTCCACGCTATAGACAGATTACCTGCGGTACAGAAAAAGGCTAAATGGGCATTAGAATGGATTAGTAATGCGTCTTTCCAAGAAAGATTAGTAGCTTTTGCTGCGGTTGAGGGAATATTTTTTTCAGGGTCTTTCTGTTCAATCTTTTGGTTAAAATCAAGAGGTATCATGCAAGGTTTATGTAATGCAAATGCTCTTATTTTTAAAGATGAAAATCTTCACTGTGATTTCGCAATTCACTTGTTAAACAATCACATCGAAAACAAACCAAGTGAAAAAAGAATTAAGGAAATCTTATTATCTGCTTTAGAAATTGAAAAAGAATTCATTACTGAATCTCTACCTGTTTCTTTAATTGGTATGAATCAAAACCTTATGAAACAGTATTTGGAATTTGTAGTTGATGGACTTTTAGTTAAAATGGGATGTAAGAAACATTTTAATGTTGAACAACCTTTTAAATTCATGGAACAAATTGCGGTAGAAACTAAAGGTAATTTCTTCGAATCAAGAACCGTTGAGTATCAAAAAGCAAAACTTAACGAAACACTATCATTTACTGACGATTTTTAATTTATAAACTATGATGTCACTAAGAATAAAAAAACGTAGTGGGGATGATGCGTCATTTAACCCACAAAAAATTTATAACAGAATTAAAAGAGCTTCTAAAGGATTAAATGTAAATTCTGACGAAATCTTTATTAAGGTTATTACTTCAGTACCTACTGAAGGGATAATCACAACAAAAGAATTGGATAAATTAATCTATGAGATTGCTGCAGCATACACAGGTAGTCACCACGACTATTCTCGTTTAGCGTCTTCAGTTGCAATTTCATCTTATCACAAAGAAACTAATCCGAGTTTTAGTGAAACCATGAGTGAACTACACTCAAACGGTATCATTAATGATGATATGATGAATTTAATTAATTCCTATGGTAAAGATAAAATAGATGAGGTGATAAACCACGACAATGATTATAACTTTGATTATTTCGCTTGGAGGTCATTATCTGAAATGTATTTATTGAAATTACCTAGTGGTAAAGTGATTGAGAGACCACAACACATGTATATGAGAGTCTCAATATGGGTTACAAAATCATTCGAAGAGGCGGTAGAGTACTACAAGTCACTATCATCTCAAAGGATTTCCCCTGCAACACCAATAATGATAAACGCAGGAACAAAAGTACCTCAATTAGCTTCTTGTGTATTACACTACAATGATGAAGATTCTCGAGAAGGCCTTTTAAATACTATGAATGATATATCAACTTATTCATCTGACGCTGCTGGAATTGGACTTTGTATGTCAAATCAAAGAAGTAAAGAAAGTCGTATTAACAGTTCAGGTGGATATGCTGGAGGTCTTTTAAAATATCTAAAAATTGTAAACGAATCCCTTAGATTTTTTAATCAACAAGGACGTAGACCAGGTTCTGCAGCAATTTATTTAGAACCTTGGCACAAAGATATCTTTGATTTATTAGATATTAAGAAAAATACAGGAGCTGAAGAATTAAGAGCTCGTGATTTATTTACTGCTCTTTGGATACCTGATAACTTTATGAAGGCGGTAAAGAACAATGAAGATTGGTATCTTTTCTGTCCTAACGATATTAAAAGAGCGGGTATAAAACCACTACAAGAAAGTTACGGGACTGAGTATGAGGAAAATTATCAATTAGCGGTAAACATGGGTCTTGGTAAAAAAGTAAGAGCTCAAGAAATTTGGAATAAAATTATTGAATCACAGATTGAAACAGGTGTACCATACCTATGTTCCAAAGACAATGCAAATAATAAAACTAACCACCAAAATATTGGAGTTATTAAACAATCTAATTTGTGTAATGAGATATATCAATATACAGATGAGACAACAACTGCAATTTGTACACTATCATCAATGGTGTTAAAGAATTATGTTAAAGATGGTGAGTTTGACCACAATCTTTTATACAAAGAAACTAGAAAAGTTGTTAGAGCTTTAAATAAAGTAGTGGATATTAATAACTACTCAACCAAAAAAGGTAAAAAAGGTGGTTTGGAACAACGAGCAATTGCAATCGGAACTCAAGGACTTGCGGACGTTTTTTATTTAATGGATTATGTCTTTACCTCAGATGAAGCTAAAAAACTAAACAGAGAAATTTTTGAGACAATTTATTTTGCAGCAATTACTGAAAGTAATGAATTATGTGCAATAGGTGAATATAAACCTTACTCATATTTTGAAGGGTCACCAATGTCAAAAGGGGTATTCCAATTTGATATGTGGGGTTTGACTGAGAGAGATTTATCAGGAAGATGGAACTGGGAATTGTTGAAACTTAAAGTTCAGGAACATGGAGTTTGTAACTCATTATTTACCGCACAGATGCCTGTAGCGTCTTCGGCTAAAATTACAGGTTCATACGAAATGACTGAACCAGCACATTCGGCAATATTCAATAGACGAGTTGTTGGAGGTGAAATTATGATTGTGAACAAATACTTGATTAATGATTTTGAGAAGATTGGTATTTGGGGCGAAGACTTAAAAAATGAGATTATTTTTAACGAAGGTTCTGTACAAAACATTAATTTCAACAACTATTTAGATTTGGAGGATAAAAAATACAATTCTAAAGTTAAACGAATTGAACACTTAATCCAAAAGTATAAAACTATTTGGGAAATTTCACAGAAAGAATTAATCACAATGTCGGCTGATAGAGCACCGTTTATTGACCAATCACAGTCAATGAACATATACATGGCGAATCCTACATTATCCAAAATTTCTTCCTCACATTTTTACAGTTGGGAAAGAGGTCTTAAGACTCTGTGTTATTATGTAAGAACTAAGGCAATTTCAACAGGGGCAAAACACTTGGCGGTTGACATTTCTAAAATTGAAAAACCCAAGACAACTCCTGAACCACCTAAAGTTGATTTTAGTCAAATGAACTTACCACCAAAACCTGAAAATAGTCAGTTTGATTGTTTTGGATGTTCATCTTAATCACGACACTTATCCCGACACTATGTCGGGATTTTTATTTTTTATGTATTTATAAGAAATAATCTCGACATATATTTATTAGATATGGCAGAAGGTAAAACATATGGTATAAATTTCCCATTTCAAGACTCCTCGAAAGGTAATTATTTAAGTCTTTCTGAAGATAGAGATGCTGAAATTAGAAGTAATCTTGTACACTTACTTTTAACAAGGAAAGGGACTAGATATTATTTACCTGACTTTGGTACTCGTTTATATGAATTTATTTTTGAACCAATGGACGGACCAACATTTTCAGATATTGAAGCTGAAATTAGGGATTCTGTATCTGAGTACATGCCAGGGATTACAATTCAAAATATAAGTGTTAAACCCGCATCTGAAGGTGAAGAAAATAAAGGGTCTTATATTGAAGATGATAAAAGAGTTTACAAAGTTCCTGGTATTGGAGAAATGGAACATACCGCAAAAATAAAAATAGATTATATTATCACTGACTCAGCATTTAATGAAAGTGATTTTGTGATTATCAATATTTAATAATATATGGCTAATAAAAAAATATCATATACCACAAGGGATTTTCAGTCTATTAGAACTGAACTTGTTAATTTTACAAGAACTTACTATCCTGAATTAATTGATAATTTTAATGATGCTTCCGTTTTTTCCGCATTGTTGGATTTAAATGCTGCGGTTACCGATAACTTACAATTTAATATTGATAGGAGTATTCAGGAAACTGTACTTCAGTATGCTCAACAAAGGTCATCTATTTTTAATATCGCAAGAACTTACGGATTAAAAATTCCTGGACAAAGACCATCTGTAGCTCTTGTTGATTTTTCAATAACAGTACCCGCTTTTGGAGATAAAGAAGATTTAAGATATTGTGGTATCTTAAGGAGAGGTTCTCAAGTAAACGGAGCAGGACAAGTTTTTGAAACCGTTTATGATATAGATTTTGCATCGGCAATTAACGCTGAAGGATTCCCGAATAGGTTAAAAATACCAAATTTTGATGCAAATAACAAACTATTAAATTACACCATAGTTAAACGAGAAACTGTAGTTAATGGTATCACTAAAGTATTCAAACGAGTTATTACACCAAACGATGTAAGACCTTTTTTCGAATTGTTTTTACCTGAAAAAAATGTATTAGGAGTGACAAGCGTACTCTTAAAAGACGGTACTCAATATTCAAACGTACCATCTGCACAAGAATTCTTAGGTTTAGATAATAGATGGTATGAAGTTAAAGCATTAATTGAAGATAGAGTATTTGTTGAAGACCCAACTAAAGTATCTGACAACCCTGGAATCAAAGTTGGTAGATATGTACAAACAAATACTAAATTTATAACTGAGTTTACTCCCGAAGGATTTTTAAAGATGACTTTTGGTGGAGGTACTCAATCTGCTGACGAACAATTAAGAGAATTTGCGAGAAACGGATATCAATTAGACCTTTATAAGTACTCAAACAACTTTGCTTTGGGTAGTACTTTAAAAGGGAACTCAACATTATTTGTTCAGTATAGAATTGGAGGAGGAACTGCGAGTAATTTAGGTGTTAATGTTATCACACAAATTGGTAATATATCCTTCTTTGTTAACGGACCTTCAGAATCTATTAATACAAGTGTTGTTAACTCATTATCATGTACCAACGTAACTGCAGCGATTGGAGGTGCTCCATCACCAACAACAGAAGAAGTAAGAAACTTAGTAGCATTTAACTTTGCCGCACAAAACAGAGCGGTAACTATAAATGATTATGACTCAATTATAAGAACAATGCCATCCCAATTTGGGGCACCTGCAAAAGTTGCAATTACTGAAGAAAACAATAAAATCATTATTAAAATGTTGGCGTATGACGAATCAGGGAGTTTAACCGAAATCGTCTCAAACACCTTGAAAAATAATGTTGCTAACTATCTCTCAAACTATAGAATGATTAATGATTATATTTCGATTCAAAGTGCGAATGTAATTGATTTAGGTATCAATATTGATGTGGTATTAGATAATAGTCAAAATCAAGGAACTGTTATTTCTCAAATAGTGAATGTTATCACAGAATACATGAGTCCATCTAATCGACAAATGGGGCAAAACGTTTATGTATCTGAAATAAGACGTTTAGTACAAAGTGAAAATGGTGTTATTTCTGTTGCAGATATTCAAGTATTCAACAAAATCGGAGGTCAATATTCTTCATCACAAACATCGCAAAGATATGCGAATGAGGATACAAAACAAATTGAATTAATTGACGATACAATTTTTGCAGAACCAAGTCAAACGTATCAATTAAGATTCCCAAGCAAAGATGTTATTGTTAGAGTTAAAAATCTTAAGACTGTTAATTTCTCTTGATAATTTATTTTATAAAAAAGTGATTTATCTTTTTGAAAATAGAGCATAAACTATTTATCAAAAAAAGATAAAGAATGTCGAATTCATATAGAATAAGAACACAAGTAGGTGTTGATAAATCATTAAAAGTACTTTTAGACCAAGACTTTGAATTTTTAGAGATATTGTCTTTAAAAATATTACAGAGTCAAATTTATACAAGACCATGTTCTGATTATGGTGTTGTAATTGGTAGAGTAACCGCTAATGACGGATTTGGTATTCCTAACGCCAAAGTTTCAATTTTTATACCCTTAACTTCCGAAGATGAAACAAATCCAATCATCGCGGATTTATATCCTTATAAAAACTTAACAGAATTAAATGAAGACGGGTATAGATATAACTTATTACCTTATGTAAAACAACATAGTGGACACAACCCAACAGGAACATTTTTTGACAGAGAAGATGTTTTAACTAACCCAACACTAATAGAAGTTTTTGACAAATATTATCGTTACACCGCAAGAACAAATGATAGTGGTGACTATATGATATTTGGAGTACCAATTGGTGCTCAAACAATACACGTTGATGTTGACTTGTCCGACATCGGTGAATTTTCTCTATCACCACAAGATTTAGTTAGAATGGGTGTTGCGACACCAGCTCAAGTTGCGGGTACTAACTTTAAAAGTTCAAACAATCTTAATGAGTTACCTCAAATTGTAACAATTAATAGGACTATTGAAGTTGAACCTTTATGGGGTCAACCTGAAATTTGTAATATAGGTATCACAAGAACTGATTTTGATTTAACTGCAGAAGCCAATATTACTATAACACCTACCGCCATTTTTATGGGGTCATTAATTTCATCAAATGATGACCAATACCAAAAAAGAAGTTGTAAACCAAAGTTAAAACAAGGTAATCTATGTAATTTAGTTGCAGGACCTGGTGAAATTTTGGCGATAAGACAAACAATACAACAGGATATAAATGGTAGACCTGTACTTGAAGTATATGATTTAGAACAAGGTGGTCAAGTTATTGATGAAAATGGTGCTTGGATGATTGATGTACCAATGAACTTAGATTACGTAGTAACTAATGAATTTGGAGAAAGAGTCATATCTAATGACCCATCAAAAGGAATTCCAACTAAAGGTAAATATCGATTTAAAGTTAAGTGGAATCAAGAACCGACCTTAAATGAGGCAATAAAAAGAGGTTATTTTTTAGTTCCAAATATTAAAGAGTATGGGTGGACTCAAGGTAGTGGAACTGACCCATTACAAAATACAATACCCGATACAATTTATGCTATTAAATCTTACACTTTTAGTTTAGATTGGGACGACTATGGGGATACCACCCCTTTAGGGTTACAAATGATTCAAGAAGCGATTGACTGTGAGGATAGATTTTATCCTATGGTTTATAATAAAGTTTATACCGTTTCACAGTTGATTGACCAATATAGGAAAGGATATCTTCCTAACAGAATGGTGTCATTAAAAAATAATCTTGACGATGCTTGTGAAAGTGAAAATGTTAAGTTTCCTAACAATGATGCTATACTAAGGTTTGATTTGATATATCTACTTTTTGTCATAATGATATTCCTATTCAAACCGATTTTATATGTTTTACTAATCGTTGTTCACATATTAGCCTTCTTATTGAAGTATATTTTAGGTCCTATATTAGCAGTTGTTGTTGCTATTATAGTTACGGTAATTTTGATAATTTGTTATATCGTACAAGGGTTATGTTTTGGTTGTTTGGGTAGTAAGTGTGAAGAATTAATTGATATGTACGATTACGTACAAACTATGTTAGATTTGTATAAGTATTTTACTAATTTGGCAATTCCAAACTTATCATATTCTGACTGTGAACTTTGTGATTGTAAACAAGGTGGAAGTCCTGACCCTGGGGTTTCAGACCCATCAGGTAGTGGTTTAGATTCCGAAACTTTAATCCAAGATAGTGGTTTATACGCGGTATTATCTAAGTATGGATTCAATGGAGAGTATATTCAGAGTCTTAATACTACTACTTTTTCATATCCATTGGTCATCTCAAATTTATTTGCAGGACAACCAATTGATACTGGAAGCCCAAGTTCTACTAATTCAGTTCCTCAACTTTTAGAATATGATACAGGTTCAGGAAATTATATATTCACTAACAGTTTAACAATTCCTGAAAGATTAAATTTGTTTAATAATAAAGCGAAGTATTTTGATGCGAATTCAAATAATCCTGGTGGAGGGGTAAATAAAATACGAGTTACATTTGAGTCTAACGTTAACATTGCTCCAACGTCACCTACTCCATTACCATCAGATAAATGGCATTTAGATAACGTAATTGCACTTTCAGTAGTCCCATCCCAGCTTCCTAAGTTTACACAGGGTAAAATTATAACTTTTCAGAATCCTGAATTAAGTCAAGATTTAAACTTAACAGGTTTTACAAGTTGGAATCAATTTGGTACATCGTCCATGACAGGTACCTCAATAAACATAGGACCTACCCCAATACAAATTAGTTATGCGGACCCAACAGGTGTCGGAACAATAAGTCCTTCACATTCTAATTACATAATTACTCAAGACGTTGATGATGCTACGTACCATAAATTTGGTATGGACATGGAATATTTCCAAGTTATAACTGCAATGACATATAGTTCATTTTCGTCAGATTCTAACCTCTCAAATGCAAACTCACTTTTGAATAGAATCCTCAATAACACCATGTTATATAATGTTGTTGATAGTAGTGGATGTTGGTTACAAGCACCAAGTACAACAAATCCTATGTCCTACTTCAATGACTCTGGAAACCAAGGAATTGTATTTTTAGTTAGAGGGGTTGACCCTAATACGTCAAGAAGACAACATACATATGACTTAAGTATTTTATTTGGATATAATTTTTATCACAACTCAGGACAATTTGTTGTAACAGGGGATTATAAAATGAATTATCCGATTCAAGGGAGTTATAAATCAGTGTCTCATACAAACATGGTTGCCGACACTACAGTTACAGATACGTCAAACTCTACAGGTTTAAATCTATATTATGATTCATTTCATTTCCAACCATCAGTTGGAGGTACGGGAGCAACCTTTACCGCTTTCACATCTACTTTACCAAGTTATTATTCAAGTTTAGATGGAACAACTTCAACATTCAATCCTGGAGGAGCGCCAGGAAACTTAGGGTTACCATGTAATTTTAGTGGTACTTATGGAGCTAGAGTGAAAAATTTCTTGTCACCTTATAACGGTTTTACAATTCAGTACACTAATTTGGTAACGACAATACCATGTAATTTCTACTCACCCGTTCAAAACACGTCTACAGATACTAGAGGTTATTTTGTTAATGAGATTGTTGAAGGTGGTTCTGTGTTCTTACAAAACAGTTCGATTCCATTTGGAGGACCTATTACACAAACAGGTTATTTATACGCACCTAGTTACACTGTAACACCATTTACATTTAACAATAACGTAACAGTGACTAACAATCAAATTGTTATGAGGTCTGATAGATTACCTACCTCAACGACCACAACTAATCTACTAAACAATAGTCTTGCTTTACATGGTAATCCTAATTTTAGTGTATATTATTTAGAAGATGACGGAACATCTCAAAACGAACCACAATCTTCTAATACCCCTACTGCAGGAGACCCTCAAGAAGGATTGGAGAACAATCAAGATTTACCTGACCCTAATAACGTGTTAAACACATTCAACTGTGGTAACATGATTCCTTTAGAATGTTATTACTCACTACCTAATGGTGAAGTATCATACTTTTCAAGACCAGCTTCATGTTACGAAAATGGTGTTGAAGGAAGGTCTATTTTTGAAAATGGATGTTATATTTTGGTATCATCTATTTTGGGTACTTTGGTTAATGGAAAAGACTTTAAGTTGTTAACCGAGTGGTCATCAAGGATACAAATAACGTTTGCGGCATGTAGAAATGTATGGTCTCACGTCTTTACTAATAGTTGGATAAATGGAACGTTATACGCATTTTCATTTAAAAATGATAGATTTTTCACAAGTCCAACCTCACCAAATCCTAATCAACCATATTCTGTTTATTGTAGAGACACGGTATACCTACATCCAACAAATAATTTCTACTATAGAAGTAGTCCTTATGATGGTACTAATTTTATTGGTTCAGACCCGCCTTCAGGAGTGTTTGGTAATTACGGTGGAAACAATAGGAATTTAAAATATCCGACAACTATAATGGATTTAGGGCCTAGGTCTTTCTATTTACAAGAACTAATTATGTCTGATGATTATGATGGATACGTAGTTAACAGATTAAATGAAACTTCTTTTACTGACGTTGAAGACATTTTGAATCTTTTCATTTTGAATCGACTTACAAATACTAAATTTTTGGAATCACTTTTCGGAGGTGGTGGTGCTAATGTTCTAACCTACTTTGACCAAAGAAGTAAAAACTTTGTTGATGGTGATTATGCGCAGATGATATCTATAAGTTCGGAGTTGGGAATTGCGGATTTTGAATCGGCTAACTATCCTTCAGTACCTACCCAAGACCCAATTTATTTCGGAAACGCTAATGATGAGGATGTTGTTTTTGGTATATTTTACTCTTCTGATACTCAGTTAAGAGATTTTATAACCCCAAAAAGAACTATTATTTCACCAACCGCAACTGTAACAGACCCATGTGCGTTTAATTATTTCAGAGTATTTTCGCAAACAGTTCCGTTTTATCAGTGGGATATTAAACAAAATCCTGGCCAAAACAGTATTTTTGGGTCTCAATCAAATGATTGGTATACGTCTCCGTTAGGGTCGTCGTTTTTACAAAACAGATATCAGTCAATGGATAGGTTACAACCAACATCAAGATATTTTAGAACGAATGGTAGTACTCAGACACAATACTTTAAAGGATACATATACTCAGTAGACCCAATAACTAATGATTTGTCATGGTCTCCTTCTACTCAAGACCCAAATGCCGCTCCATTTAGTCCATCTGATAGAATAATTACCGTTGGAGCACCTTTCCATTTCTATTTTGGACTTAAAAAAGGTAAAACTGCATTTGATAGGTTTGCTAAACAATGGATAAAATTTGATACAATAACTGACTAAGATGGGTAATAGAATTGATACAAGAGTTGTTTTAGGTTCGTTAAGATATAAATCCGCTCCAGACACTAATTTATTTTTTCAAGTTCCTTTAATTCAAAATACTAAAGAAATAACTGAATTTGATAGAAGTATAGATGTTGGCTTAGAGCAAGTTTACGATAACGAAAGACAAAACTCTGACATTTTTAGACCAATAGGTAAATTTGCAATGTTATTTAATAATTCTTACAGTGGACAAACTAATTACCCACCATTTGAAAATAATTTATATTATTTGAATTCTGACGCTGCGGCAAACGCCCAATGTCTAAACGGAGCAACGGCAGTGTCATGGACAGGTTTACCACAGTACAACGAATTCGATTTTATAAGAAATGACTTTAACGTTCCTGGATATACACAACCACCAAATAATCATTTGACGTTTATTCCAAAAAGTGCATCAAGTTACAATTGGAATTTCTATGCAAGTTACGCATTTGAAAATGACTTTACTAAAGAAATGTATTATTTGGATAAAAAAACTAACATAACCTTAAATTGGATTGCTGGCGATGGCATACCTTTTATAATCGAACAAAGTAATCCTAATGGTTTAGGTATTATTTCCTTTAGATGTCCAGTTAAACATGGATTGTCTATTGGTGAATATGTTAAATTAAGTTTTTCATATAATGGAACTGATATCTTTATTGTCGATTCTTTAGGAACTGAGGTTGCGGGAAGTGATGAGTACACGTTCAACATAATAAATGTTGGTTATGTTGGCTCAACATTCAATGTTAACACCACAGGAACTTTCAAGAGAGTTATTTTGGCCGATAACGAATCTGATACAACTTCAAAATATTATGTTAGAAGACATAAAATACTAACAAATCCTGAAGAAGCGGTTATGGTTAAAGCGGGGTTTGAAGAGAATATTTTTGGTATTAGTAAAAAATATGAAAGTAGTGGATTTACCCCTAATCAAACTGCGAGAGTTTCAATTAAAGAGGGTGCTCAATCTTACACACTTTCTTTTAGTAGAGATATTTTAATCAATCCTTTACTCGATAATCAACAAAGACCAATAAGTGAATTATTTTTTACTGTAATTTGGAGAGGTTATTTTGGTTGGACTTTTGGATTGCAAAATGGTAGTGGAGGATATGAGGGATTGAAACAAGGGTGGGAGTTTAATTTAACACCTAATCCTATAACAAACCAACCAACAGTATGGTGGTCAAATACTAACTCAAATGCTGACGTTGGAATACCTATGAGTACTTACACCACTTCACAAGGTGCTGGTTTAGGGCCTGGTGGAACAAGTTTAGTATTCACCTATGTGGATTCTTTAGTAATTGACGACACATTGGATGGTGATTATTGTGAGTGGAATGATTATGAACAGAAAGAAAGAGTAATTTCAGAGATATATCACAAATTTACTTTTAACCCATTTGCTTTCAATATAGGGTCTTCAAATAACGCAAATCAAAAAGGATATTATTATAAACCACATCATTTAGTTACAACTAGAGTTTATTCTGATTATATTGAAGACGGAGATGTGAAAAATGTAGTTGGAATTCCTAATTATTCATATTTCTCAACAACTAAAAATTTATTTGTTTGGAGAGATTTGTATCCTTATGGATTTATTGATACTAATGGATTGGGCGTAAACTATCCATTTTTAAACGGTGCTCATTATCCTTATGGAGATTATATTTTTAGAATAATTTCAGAAGGAACTAATTATAATGATAACAACATAATCGCAGAACCAACAATTGACCCTTGTGAGTAATAAGTATTTAATAGTAAGACCGACAGAGAATCAGACTATAACAATTCCTATTGAAATGAATTGGGATTTTTATGGTAGAACTGATAGTATTGAACTTTATGAAGATGAAGTTTTGAAAGATATTATTGGTGTTGCGGAGGATTTTGAAGTATTGAGATTTGCTCACAAAGATTACGGTGTAAATGAAAAAACAGTTATTAATTATGATTTTTATTTTTATAACTCTTCATTACCTGTAACTGCATCAACCTCATCAAGTGACTGGGTTAATAGTTATTTATTCCCTAACGCCACACCATCAGGGTTTAGTGCGACTCAAGTTTATTATTATGAAAAACCTTTCACTAAATCATTTTTTAAGTTAGACTTTTATGACACACCTGATAGCCAAAGTCAGATAAATTATTTTACAATAATAATTCCCGTACAACAAGGAGGTACCGAACCAGCAACTGTTTCACCTTTATTACCTATCGTACAAATAAGGAAACCTTCTTATTTTTTGGATTATGTAGGGGACAAAGAAGGATTTTTTATTTATTGGTTAAAGAATTTTGATTACTTGAAACTTTCGACCTTTTATATGACCGCCAAATTTTTTGATGGAAGATTAGGTGTCTTTGTTAAAATGATGAATGAACCACAATCAAGTTTACCAAACAAATTTCTATTTGATGGTACTAGATATTTTTATTACAAAGTCGAGTTGGATTATACAACAAAAACGTATCAAATTTTTGATTATTTGAATAATAGAACAGGGAATGGAAATCCCATAAAATGGTATGAATATATTAATCCATAATGGATAGTAGATGGTATTACATAAAAATATCTCCTGAAGTAATCCGCAACGATTTATTTGTTGTTGATTATAATCAAGGAAATCAATCATTGTTTCCCGATGAATTCTGTTGTAATGAAACTACAACAACTACAACTGTGCCTGTAACAGGGTATACGTATGTTTACTCCTCAATGACTGATATACTTTCAGGAGGAACAAACGGAAACTCATTATTAACAGGACTAACAGTTCCAATTTTTTTAACCGAAACTACTGTAGATATTGGTTATTATTCTGTTTTTGATGGATTTGTTTTACAAAAAGACACTATGACGAATTTCCTATTTTCAGGAGACCCGTTTAATAGTTACATAGTTCATTTTTACAATACTTCTGAGTTAGAATTAAAAAAATACTTAGCCTTTTCAACCTACAGTATTGATTGGGGAGACGGGACAATTGAGTCTGTCCCAAACACCGCGCCAACGTCCTATTCACATACATATATTCAAGATGGGACTTACACTATTACAATGTCAGGAGCAAGTCCATGGGGATTAAATGTAATACAAAAAGAAATCCAAATACCTGTAACATTATTACCAATACCAAACCCAAATGGAACTGCTTATTTTATTCCTTTAGGGGGAAGTTGGTCAGGTACACCTTTAATGTATGATTATTTGTTTACAGGAGATTCTTTTTGTGATGTAAACTTACAATCAAGTTTCAATTACACAACCGTACCTTTCTTAGTCACAGGTTATACAAATTCTTATGTGACTGACTTAGAACAATGGGGTAGTAAGTTTGACCCAACAAGGTTTGCGGGAAAATATAAAGTAGGGGTTCAAGTGACAGGAACGTCACAATCTGTGGGAACTTTTTGGGGACCGTCAATAGATGGTTTATATACCGCTTACACAATAAACGATATAGATTATTACGACTATAATGACGGAACTACTTTATTTATGGTTCAGTCATCAGGTTTTACCCCTGATTGGTTGGTATGTTCTGCAATAACAAAAAATGAGGTATTACTTAACGTAATTGATGAGGCAGAAATACAATCTAATGTATTTATAGAAAGAGGAAAGAATTCGGCATTTGAGAGAGTTCAGAGACTAGGAGAAGTCGATAATGTTGGAGACCTTGAAAAGTATGGATACAAATTTTTTAACATAATTAATATTATATAATATGGCAACAGGAACATATGGAACAATAAGACCCGCTGATGTATCTCCAGAAGATGTGGAGATAATTTTGAATTATACACCAACTAGAGATGAAACAGAAAATTTTGTATTAACAAAGTTAGATGCTAAATCTATTTTAAGACCTTATTTTAATAATGGTGAAACAGGTGGTAATCCTAATATAGAAATATTGGGTGGGTTATATAACCTCACATTACCATCAGACCAATTTAATCGTTTAGGAATTTATACATTATATATTAGACCAGCTCAAATCAGAACTAAAATTTTGGATTGTGGAGTTTTGTCTGCATTACCTAACGTTAGAGGAATTGTTGTTGATATATCGCAAGTTCCTTCTGAATATAGAAACAAATTTGTCAATCAAGGATTGGTTGGATTTAGAATAGAATATTTGAATTCTGACGGTACAAAAATACCTAACTTTTTCAGAATCATAACTTCTTCTTTTTTCTGTGAACCTGTAGTACAAAATCTTACAAATACTTCTCAGAAAGCGATTAGATATAGGTATACTGATAATAATACTAATATTGTATTTTGCACTTTAACACCTTCATCAGCACCAACAAACAAACCAAATGCAATTCCATATATTGGACAACCCGACCAGGACATAATAATTTCTAATACTTTTTTCAACCCAATAACTTTAGACATTGAAGTTGCGGAACACGACTTCTCTACATTGGCGATTGCATTGTTTGGTAATCAAACTAAATCTATGGATGACGGAATCTACACATTATATGATTCTGATAACAATATCTATAGACAATACAATCTATACGAAATTAGAGACCAATTTAATGAGCTTCTATATGAGGTTAGAGAAGATAGAGGTGATAATATTGATTTTAGTAAAAACTTTACAAACATAACACAATAATGGCGGTAGTTAAATATACATGTCCACCACAAACCGCTTCAGGTGAAGGGACTTTTTCAGATAACTTAGTTGGTTTACAATTAGTTGCTGGAGGAGGACTTACGCAAGGTAATTTTGAGTTCATTAGTTCTGCTAATGAAAAGGTGAACAGAACATTTACCACAGGAACTTTTTCAAACCCTATTAGTTTAGAATCAATGGGGATTGATAGTATTAATCAATCTAAAGCGATAGTTGAAAATAATTTTAAAGTTTATCCAAATTATGATTTAAGTCAAATTACTAATTTTACTCAGTACGGTTCTTTAGTTAAAAGATTATCAGAATCTATCACTACAATTATTAGTTATTTCCCTGGCGGTTTAGAATCTACTTATTTAGGTTTAGATTATACAACAGGACCTACCGCTGAAAATATTATTTATAACCAACAAAATAATGAAACATCATTTGAGTTAAATATTAGTAGATTAAGAAACCCATTTGATGTTGATTTCACAGTAAATTCAACCAGAAATTTATCTCTAAAAGAAATCCAAGTTTCTCCATTAAGGGATATGACGGTTAATTTTGCCAAGTACTCTTTATATCTATTTGGTACAGGATACACCGTTACAGGTTTAATACCAACAAGTAGTAACTCAAGTGGAACTCTAAAGATATATGTCCAAGGAAATCCATTCTCAGGACAAAGTCTTTTTAACGAGTCGTTTGTCATTCGACCAAATGATTTTGAGGTTAACAAAGTCTTTAATGAAGAATTTGACCAAGTTGAGAATTTTCTTTTAAATAGAAATGTAATTCCTGTTTATACTTGTACTTTTAAAGTTCCTCGAGAAGCTGAAGACGGTTCATATTATGTTGAAAATTTACAAATTACATGGCCAAAGAGCGGTGAATGGAATATTGATATTATTACCCAATCATTCGCAAATTACATCACAACATTAAATAATGTTGCAGAATCTTACGATGAATATAAAACAAACTTAGTTTCTAGATTTTTAACAACAGGTGCATTTAAAGAGTTTGATACCGTTGGTCAAAAAACTGAAAAGGTTTTACAACTTTATGGTAGAAGTTTTGATGAAACTTTGAAATTTATAACCGCACTTTCTTTTATGAATTCGGTTAATTACAATGTCGGTAATGATATACCATCACAATTATTAAAAAATTTAGCCCAAACTTTAGGATGGGCAACTAATGTATCACCAATCTCTAACGAACAATTTTTAACTTCTGTTTTTGGTGAAAAAAATTATAGTAAATCTGTTTATCCTGGTGTATCTAAACAAACCACACCTGATGAATTAAATTATCAGTTCTATAGAAACTTAATTCTTAATTCCGCATTTTTATTTAAGTCTAAAGGTACAAGAAAATCAATTGAGGTTTTATTAAGATTGATAGGGGCTCCAGAAGCTTTAGTTGAATTTAATGAATATGTTTATGTTGCTGACCAAGCAATAAACCTATCTCAATTTAATTCACAGTTTGTACAAATATCAGGAGGAACATATGTTGAACAAATACCAATTTTAGAAACGACAAATTTGTTTTCAATATTTGGACAACAATACACAGGATTCACAACAACAAGTGATTTCCAAGATGTTAATATAACTATTGACGAATATCCTATGGATAATTTAGGATATCCTAGTGCACCACCTGATAGTGAGGATTTCTTTTTCCAAAAAGGTAGTGGATGGTTTGAACAAACACCACAACATAGAGCCCCTGAAGAGGTAGATATAACCAATAGTGTGTTTGTGGGAAATAACCCCAACTTCCAAACAACTTTGATACCATACACCTACGGACAAATATATTTAAATAGATTTAGAAAATTCCCATTCATGAGTTTGGGATATCATCTAACTCCTACTATAGATAATAATAAAAGTTGGGTTGATAATGAAGTAGGTCTAAGAAGTAATTTAGACAGTTCATTTACCGCAAGATACATTGTAGAGAATGATAAATTAGTTCTTAATGTTAAAAACGTTGATTTGTTTATGAATCCTGCTCAAGGTTTAGTCTATGATGTTTGGTTCATGTCAAGACAATTCAATTACCCAATACCAAATGAAGGTTTGAATTACGTACCCCCAACATATTGTAATCCTGACCCATATTCACCATATCCAAGAAGAGGAGGGGTGGATTGGACTGAAATTAACCCACAACCAAAAAGAAAAACATTCTTTGAGTTCGCCCAAAGTTTTTGGAAGAACATGATTAATGTTAGAAACAGACAGTTTTCATCTAATGGTAAAACAGGTGGATACCCTACCTTAGAGTCAATATATTGGAAATATTTGGAATCAGGTCAAGCAATAAATGTACCTAACAACAATTTCACATATCGAACAATGATGGATTATGTGAATGGTATAGGAGATTATTGGATAAGATTAGTTGAACAAATGATTCCTGCAACTACAATTTGGAACACAGGGACAAAATTGGAAAACTCGGCTTTCCACAGACAAAAGTTTGTGTGGAGAAGACAAGAAGGATGTAAATTAATACCTATACCATGTAAACCATGTTCATTAGTAACCAATTTATTTACTTATGATTGTCCTATTGAGGCGGTAGAATGCCCTATTTATCCTTGGGCAACTAATCCGCAAATTCAAGGAATGACAGGAGTTTTAGGTGTATTGTTAACTCAATATTTAACCTCTAACGGTTATGCACTAAATGATTGTCTATTAGATGGATTACAGACAGAATGGTTCGTTGATTTATCTGTTGATGGAATTAGCGTTGTTAAAAATTCTTTTTATGATGGTATTGGATACTCTACGCCAGGATTCAGTACTCCGAGTATTGACGATTATTACGATGCTTTAATTATTTCATTAGATGATTTAAAAAATTATGGATATAACTATTATTTAACTGATAGTGAAACCGTAGTTATTTATAATGAGGTATGTTCTGTTTCAGAATCAGGGATTAACTTCAAATTGAATATAGGGATAAACTTTGAAATTTTATGTAATCAATAATGTCTTGTATCTTTTCATATAACTTAAGTGTTACAGGCGATTGTACCAATTCAGGATTAGGTTCTGTTTCTATAACAATACCACCTGGTGGTGCCCCTCCTTACACAATTGTTTCCCCTGTATCGGGAACAACTTCAGGGATTATTTCCGCATACACTGAAACCGATTTAGCACCTGGGGCATACACTTATATTTTAACTGACTCATGTTTACCGTTCAATAATTCCTCACCCATTAACGTTTTTATTTCAAGTGGTACGTGTGTATCAATTGATGATGAACAACATACTACTTGTGGACTTGATAATGGTTCATTAACCGCCTCAACATCTACTGACTATGGAACACTTACTTTCCAACTCTATGAGGAAACTATTGGTTTTATAAATTCAGGAACAACCGTAACAAATCCTTACATTTTTGATAATTTACCTGCAGGGTTTTATTATGTTATTGCTGATGATGGAGGAGGTTGTACAGGAAGGTCAGAAACATGTATTGTTAAATCCTCAACTACGTTCAGTTTTGGTCTATACACAATCAATAATTCACCTTGTTTAGCGTCCACAGGTTCAGTTTATGTTACAGGGCAAACTGGGACACCACCTTTTAATTATCTTTGGAGTAACGGAAGTACTAACAGTTATATAACAGGTCTAACCGCAGGTTCATACAATGTTATTGTCACTGATTCATTAGGTTGTACAAATAGTTTAGGTACTGTAGTTTCAACTGTACCCGCTTTAAATATTGCATCAATAATTACTGAAAGTCCATCATGTTTTAGCAATGATGGCTCAGCAACTGTAACAGTTGTTGGAGGAACTGCGCCTTTTTATTATTCGGGGTCGAACGGATTTTCAATTATTACATATTCAAACACATTTACTTTCACAGGTTTATCTGCGGGATTCTTTTCTGTTTATGTACAAGATGCTGGTTTGTGTAACGATACGGAATCTACGGTTTTATTAACCCCATCATCATTTGTTGTAGTTTCAGTAGATGTCTCGGGGTCAACTTGTAATAATTCAGGTGGGATGATTAATGTAACAATATTTGGAGGCTCTCCACCGTATACATACACTTTGACTAACAACTCAACATCATTACAAAATGTTGTAACGGGTAGTTTTACAAATTGGCCTTTTAATGGTTTATCGTCAGGTTCATATACCTTAGAGATAAGTGATTTAGGACCTTGTGTATTTACACATACCTATACTGTTAATAATACTGAAAAGTTTACATTATCTGTTAACACCACAGGAACAACTTGTAATCAAAATAATGGAAGTGTTGAACTTTTAATTTCAAGTGGAGGTACTGCACCATATACTTATAAAATTGACGGACAACTTGTAATTACAGGCGCAAGTTCATACACGTTTACAAATATAACTGCGGGTAATTATACTGCGACAGTTACCGATTCAACATTCTGTGAACAATTATTACCATTTACAATAGCTTCATCATCCATTGTTGATTTTATTTTAGTTGGAACTGATTCGACAAATGGAACTAATGGTACGGTTCAAGGTTTGATAACAAGTGGAACTCCTCCATTTAGTTGGAGTTGGAGTCCAAATGTGAATGGACAGACAGGTCTTACTGTGACAAGTTTGTCTGCAGGGACATATACTCTTACTGTTACCGATGGTGACGGTTGTATAAAAGTTAGAAATATTACAATTGAAGGATTTAATAAATTAAATTCATATCAAGTATTAACAATTTGTAATGATGATTTTACTCAGACAGGAGATTTAGGTAGAAAAGGGCCTCAACAACTTTTACTTGAAGGTTTCCATGATTTAACGACTGGTGATACAAATTGTATTTTAAATCAATCTATTTTTGAATTAATAACAGTTGTTGATGGAGTGACCAAAAGTCAATCTTTTTACACAGGAACTTCTTTAAATGACTTTCCTTTAGATAACGTATATTATGATGTTTTAGAAGAATTATTATTAACTTATCCTATAGTTGGTCAAGTTATTATAGACGCAATTAATAATAAAGTTTCTATTATTACAGATTGTGAGGTAGCTGAAAATTTACAGGGAGTTACTTTGAATGTTTATTTAAATATAAAATATGACATTTCTTGTGTTAGTTGTGATATACCTGTTACACCAACACCAACACCATCACCATGTGTTTATAATGAATGGGAAATAAATCTTTCATCACCTTGTACTTTTGAACTATATGATTGTTTTAATAACGTTTATGATACTGTAACATTTGGTAGTCCAGGAACTTATTATGTTTGTTCTGTATCTCAACCAACAAATAGTGGTATTTGCGCTTTACCACCTATTATTCCTATTGTTGGGTCTTGTACCCCGTTTGTAACTTTAACTCCAACACCAACTCCTACCTTAACTCCGACTCCTACACCTCAAGTAATTGTACCATTATGTAGTGTGTTATATAATACCCCTGATTATGAAGTTTATTCATATGATGTATTATCTAATACATCGACACTATTACCAGTTTCTTCTGTAACATATATTGCAGACATTGCTCACACTAATACCAAATTGTGGGTAAGTTCAGGAATAGGTATTAGAGAATGGGACATTACATTATCACCGTTTACATCTACGGTCAATAGGGATATTACAATACCTAATCTAATTGGACCTGGATTAGGAGCAATTGATGACACAACATTAATCGCTTTAAGAACTGATGTTACACCTAGAGAGATTGTGACTTTAGATATAACAACAAGCACCGCAGTATTAACAACTCAATTCCCAATATTATCAGGAAGAACAATATCTGGAGATATTATGTTAACAACAACTAATAAAGTTATTATCACGAATAACCCAATCGTGGGACCTCTTACTAGATATATTAGTCAATACGATTTTAGTACAGGAACATTAGAGGTGGACATCCAAATAAGTCCTACAATCGCAGAACCTTACGGTATTTTTGTTGACAGTGGAAACATATATATTGTGGATGGAGGAACAAGTAATGTGTATAATATACTATCAAGTCCACCATACACAATAACTCCTGTAGGTTTTGTTTTTGGTGTTCCTTTTGGAGCTTCTCAAGTACCAAGTTGTATTGATACTAATTTTGAGGTTGCCTTTGTAAGTACGTGGAGAACAACAAACACATCTTCAGGGTCGACACCATCAAATCAAATCCAACTTCCATTAATAAGCGCGGGAACGTACAGTTTTGTTGTGGATTGGGGTGACGGAGGACCTACAGACACTATAACAACTTGGAATCAATCTGAAACCACTCATACTTACCTGACACCTGGCGATTATATAGTTAGAATTACAGGTACTATTGAAGGATGGGTATTTGACCCACTTATTACCCCTAATGGTGGAGATAATGAAAAAATATTGAATGTACTACAATGGGGTCCTTTTAGTTTGGGGGCAGGTAATATAAGTGTAGCAGGTTTTGCAGGATGTTCTAACTTAGAATTGGATACTGTAAACGATATTTTAAATCTTTCAGGGACAACTAGTCTCGGTAGAGTTTTTATTAATTGTTCATCTTTAACCACGATAAATAATGTTAGTTCTTGGGATGTCTCATCAATTACAAGTATGGTTAATTTATTTGCTTTTTGTTCTTCATTTGATGACAATTTAAGTAGCTGGGATGTTTCAAATGTAAATATAATGAGCGGCATGTTCCGAGGGTGTAGTGTATTCAATAATGGAGGTACTGCAGGAATTGACACATGGGATGTTTCTTCGGTTACTAATATGAATCTGATGTTCTCGCAAGCAACAATATTTAATCAACCAATTGGAAGTTGGAATGTTTCAGGTGTTACTAATATGGCGGGTATGTTCCAAGTGGCTTCAAACTTTAATCAACCAATTGGAAGTTGGGATGTTTCCTCAGTAACTACAATGTCTAGTATGTTTAATGGAGCGACAAACTTTAATCAACCAATTGGAAGTTGGGATGTTTCCTCAGTAACTACAATGTTTAGTATGTTTAACGGAGCGACAAATTTTAACCAAAATATTGGAGGTTGGGATGTTTCCTCAGTAACTACAATGCTCGGTATGTTTAACGGAGCGACAAATTTTAACCAAAATATTGGCGGTTGGAATGTTTCAGGTGTTACCAATATGTCTAATATGTTCGGCTCGGCTTCAAACTTTAATCAAAATTTAGGAAGTTGGAATGTTTCAGGTGTTACTAATATGTCTGATATGTTTAATGGGGCGACAAACTTTAATCAAAATTTAGGAAATTGGGACGTTTCAAACGTAAATAACATGACTAATATGTTAAATTCTACATCATTATCAACAACTAACTATAATTCATTATTAAATGGATGGGCTTCTTTAGGAGGTTCATTACAATCAGGAGTTACATTCGGAGCTGGTACTACGGTATACACTGTTTCAACCGCAGGTGCTTCACATACATATTTAACAGGAACAAAATTATGGGTGATAAGTGATGGAGGGGGTATATAAAAAAAAATATCGGTTAATTAACCGATATTCAAAATTATCACCGTTTTAAACGATATTACCAAATACCTTCTTGCTTCATGTAACCTAACACACAACAATAGGCATCTGATTGGTCAAAGTTTTCTTTCTTTAAAGTATTATTTTTTGTATAAGACCAAGTAATTTGAGGTTCTCTTTTAGCAACTAATTCCCAAATAATAAGTTTCTTATCACAATCTTTAGGGTGAGAACCAAATAAAACATATTTACCTTTATTATTTGGTTGAACTAAATGAGGAAAAGCATTTTTTCTTGAGTTATATGTTGAAATGTATTCAGGTACAATCCCTAATACATCATAAATCTCTTTAGTAATCAAGGTATTGTACCTCATCAAAGTTTGGATAGTGTAGACATTGTTACTATTCAAAAGAGGTTCTTCAATTACAACATTAGTAATACCTAAGTCTTTATATTGTAAGAGTTTAGTTCTAAAAATTTCACTTTTTAAAATCAACTCTTTGATTTTGTTATCAACTTTAGGTTTGGGAACAGGAGATACGTGAGTTAACTCCAAAAGTTCTTTAGTCTGTATATCGAACAAAGCCCAACCAATAGTTTTGGTTGACACATCTAACCCCAATACTTTTGGGCTTTCCTTAATTGTTTTTTTCATATGTTATAAATCAAATTTGATTAAAAACTGCTGAATCCCTTGTCTTAATACAGGAGACTGCATTTTTGATATAATCATAAGATTTTTGTCGGAATCGTAAAGACCAATTTCTGTAACATATGACTGATTACCATTTGTCCAAGAAGGATTTGAAGGAGATAAAAATTCAGATTGACCTAAATTTATTTTATATCTCATCTCATATATTGTTGCTTGAATATCAGTTTCTAATGAACCATAGAAGTAATACTCATCCCCAAAATTTAATTGAGAACCTGTAAATCCTTGTGGTGTTAAATCAATATAATCGTTTAAGTTATAGTAAGGGGCGTTATCATAATCCTCTTGCGTTATAACAAATGTATTACCTGTTAAACCTTCTTGAGTTATGAAACCATTGATAGTTGTTGCTGACAATTGGTCAGTGAAGTCAAGTATTTTCCATTCAGAAGAACTTGGTCTTTCACCTGTAGGAACTTTCTGAGCGATAATTTCGAATTTATCTGCGTAGAATCCTGAAACCGTATCACAATATGGAGGACAGAATGTTGTTGTAGTTGTCACAATTGGGAATGGTATTGTTGTAGTTGTGGTCACAATTGGAATTGTAGGACAACCTAATTCTATCATGAAACCATTAACTGATAATTTGTCAAAAGCGTTAACAAATACATTACCTGAGTTTGGAATGAAAATACCAAAATTTGATACCGAATTAGGTATTGGCATTTCTAAAAATAAAGTTTGAACAATTGTGTTTGTTAAAACATCTATCATATTGATAGATGTTGAAAACGGAGTACTTGATATTACATACATGTAACCATTTGTAGAATTATATACAGTATTTTGGGCTCCTGGTGAAACAGAAATTGTTGTTGTTGAATCTGTTGTCAAATCAACTGTGGTTACAGTATCCATAGATTGATTTAAAACATATAAATAATTAGGTGTTTCTTTTATAAAAGAAGGGTTATTACCAACAAATATTGTTGACTCTAACGCTAAAGTATATGGATTGTACTTTAATAAATTAGGAGTGTCTGAGGCATATAATTTATCATTTATAGAACAATAAAAAATTTCACCAGTATTTATTATTGCGGTAGGGGTGGAACTTATAACTGAATCAGTTATAGTATCAAACACCTGAATCACAATAGGAGTTGGTCCGTAAGATTTAAAGTATAGACATTCATTAATTGGATTATAGGTTATGTGTTCAGATAACACGACTGATGTTGTAATTATTACTGTGTTTGTTGTTGTGTCAATTATATCTAAATCAGTAGTTAATGTTGGTTTTACATATAATTTATTTTGATTGTCTTTATAAAATAATTGATTTTGTTGAGTACTAACCGTTATTGAAGCGGTTATAGTGTCTGTTGTTGTATCAATAACTTGAATTGTATTTGATGATACGTCACTAATATACACACAGAAGTTGTCTGGGTTATAAACAATAGTTTTGTAACTTTGGGATACAAATGGTATATTAGGTAAAGGTATTGTTGTTACAAAAGTATTTGTCATTGTATCAATTACTGTAACATTTTGACTTCCTATATTTATTGTGTACAAATACCTGTTCCATGGTACGTAAATACCTGATTGAGGTTGAGCACCTGTTTCAAGAGACTCAAGTTGGGTTATATTATAACATGGTTCTAAAGGATTACTTAATGTAATTGGATTACAAATTAACGAATCACAAGTACCTGTCGTAATTCCTGAAGTAACTAAAACAAATAATTCGTCTTTTATACAAATATCTCCACTACTAGGATTTGGGAAAATTAACTCAGAATTAACTCCATCACAATTAACGTAATTAACAGTGTTTAGTGGAGAATCTCCTGAGAAATTATAACAATTACAAGTTGATGGACAATCCCCTAAAGTAGTTACTATTGTTGTTCCTGGGTCAGTAGACCAAGTACCAATCGGAACTTCGGTTGATAAAACACCTGGTAAGGTCGATATAGTTGTATCAGTTAGAGGGTCATAAAGAATCCAAGTACCCCCTGAAAATCTAACATCATAACCTAAGTCAAATAACTCAGCGTAATAAGTACCACCTGTTGTCGTAATAGAAAAGAAATCAAAGGTTGATACTGTTAAAATTCCTCCATCATCTTTTGTAACAGTCATACAAAAATTATCAGGTTCTTTACAACTAGTTTCACCACTAAATTGACTACCCTCAAATAGGAAGTCAAATTGGTTTAAAGGAGTTATACCTGTAAACATTACAGAATTTGTAGGGAAATTTACGAGATTGTTAAATACCCATTCAACACCGTTGTAAAAAATGTTTGCAAGAAATGCGGAATTTGTGAATACAGGATAACCACTTTCATAACTACCACTATTATAGAAAACAAAATTAAAAGTTGCATTAGGGTCACCATACGCTCCAGGGAATAAGAAACTGAATGTAAAACCTGTCATCCAACAAGGGGTACAGTCAGTTAAAGGTGTACAATCACCTAATGGTATTACTGAAATTTTTATTGGTGGTATAGGTTCTATTGGAGAACAAACAAATTTAGGAGTCCCTGATTGAATACCTACATTAATTACGACCGTTGAACCATCACAGTTAGTATATGAAAGTGTTCCATCATCCCCATCTCTAATAATTTGATAACATTTTCCACATATTTGTTCAGAAGTAGTTGTTGTGGTAGTTGACGGGTTAAATGTTGTAGTTGTTGTGTAAGGGTTAAATGTTGTAGTTGTTGTGGTAGGAACGTATGGAGAAGGTTGGTTTAAACAATTAAACTCACCACCAAATCTAACCGCGACATTTTGAGATGAGAACGGCAAACAAAGATTAGGTCCTTGAATTACGGAGTAATAATTGTTATGTAATGAGTTTGTAAATACGTTTGTATTTGTTAATCTATATGTGACATATAATGTTTCTGATTCACCTGTTAAAATACCCACTGCAGAATTAATATCAGTTCCACATGTATTTGGAGTGATTAAAGATAATCTTGGTGCGGGAAGAGTCCAATTCCTATTTGATTTATAAGACATTGCAGCAATTAGCTCCTCATCATCAACGATTATAATTTTAGCATCAGGAAATACTTTACCGACTCTATTAGGATATCCGTTAACATTTGGATTATTATCCCATAGATGGTAGTATCTAATACCTGGGTTATTCATGTCAACATTCTTCTTAGATTGAATGTAATGAACCTTAAATAATTCAAGTTCATCAAATCCTGGAGGGTCAACCCAAAATGTTTGACCATGACAACAATCAGGATTTTTATGCCACATCAACCATGGAATATGTAGTTTAAAGTTTCTTGCTTGACCTGTTGTGTCATCAACGTTTTCAAATGGTTCTAAAGCAAATTTCTCACCATAGAAAAAATCTACTGTTTGATTAGTATAGTGAATAATTGCAATTGCTTTTTGTTCTTCAGGTGTTACAATAATCTTATCACCAAAAGAGTTGAAGTAGTAAACAGAATCAGTATCAGTTTGACCACTACTTGAAGCGTACCCCAAATATTCTTTAGTACCTAAGTATTGGATAGAACCAAACTGAGTATAATCCTTACTTATTGCTGAGTTAAGACCTGCAGGATTTTCAGACCATGGAATATTCATATTCCAAATTTTAACATCAAACTCATCTGTATAACAAACTGACTCGAAGTTAATTACATTATCATTCCAATGAGGTCTTGGAGTATAACTATCATAGAAAGAAACCATTGAAGGTGGGTAGATAATAGTTCTCGCGTAACAAGGACCTAACAAGAATGAAAAGTCTGGCGTTGGTCTATCTAATGTAATTGTGTTAAAACAAACATCTGTAATTCTATAAGTTAATATAGGATAACAACTTCTAGTATCCACAACACAATCAGGTGGTGGAGGTGGGGGGCATGCTTTACTTGGAGTAGGTGTTGGACAAAAAGTTGCCGATGGTGTTGGTGTAGGTGTTGGAGACGCACAAGGGTCTGTATTTGATTTTACTTCGATTGTTACTTGTGATTTATAAGTTGTTGGTTGAGTTCCACATTGTAAACAAGAATCTGAAATTGTTGCCGATAAACATTCAGTGTCAAATATTGGTGTAAATGATGTATCAATACAGTCAGTGTAAGAGTTAAAACCTGGAATAGTTAAATCGATTATTTGACCATCACAATTTTTATATGTTAATACGCAAGTTGATTTGTTTGTAGAAAATACTGTTGTCGCACAACAATAATCGACACTTGATGAACCTGAAACAATCAGATATTGATTGTCAAAAACACAAGCGGTAACAGGTACTGCCCCAAGTTGTATATTTTGTACAACACCATCACAATCAAAATAATTAATTGTTGCACCACTATCTTGTGAAGTAAATCTAATACAGTCACAAGTTTGAGATGGGCAGTAACCTTCTGATGTTTCAAGTGATGTAAGTGGAAATGTTGGAATAAATTGACCAATAGGACAATCATTTGATGTTAATCCCGTTAGTTCCCCATTTATCATTTCAGTTGAAGGTTCAAATAAAACCCAACTTTGAGTTTCAGAAGAATAAATAATTACTAATTCAGACTCGTCATATGGTGAATAAACAGTGTTTCCACTTAAAAATGATTCAAAATAAAGATTCTGTTCACAAAATTTATCCGCACACTTGTTAACACAAATTATACAACTAGAACCACACTCAGTAAATCCTGTAGTTAAATTTTCTCCAAAATCGAAAGCGAATTCACCTAAAGGAGTAGAACCTAAAGGGAATGTTGTATTAGCAAATAAAGAATATATTACCCATTGAACCCCGTCCCAATAAATAGTAAAACCAAATGAATATGAAGAATAATATGGTTTACCATTTATTATAGTACCCGTTTTTTCAAAAGGTATTTTAAGGTAATCACCAGGGTTTATTTGGACTTCTTGATAAACGTTAGCAACAAATCCATTTTCCCAGCAAGGAGCGGGAGTTGAACTTGGTGTAGGTGTTGGAGTAGGGCTTGGAATGGGTACATTTGAACAATTACAATCTTCCAGTCCTCTTCCGTCATAAAAAATAGTGATAATATCACCAACCATAGGGCCTCTTACACTATTACCATTACATTCATCATATTGTAATTCAATTTTATTAGAACCTGTAAGTTGGTTCATTTGGATTACATAATTTGAGTTTACTGCGTATTGGTTATTAGTTAACGCACTCCAATTAATAGGTTCTTCACTAGTATTTCCTGTAAAGAAACCTCTCATAACCGCTCTATTATATACAGGACTAATAATTGAATCCATAAATGGAATACCATAAGTATTACCTGTAAATCCGTCTACATAATAAGGATATTTAACATTTTCTTTGTTAGATTGAGGAGCTCCTGCTGAATTTTGAGCGTTAAAACTCGGCTCTAAAACGAAAGTCTCAAATTGGTTATAAGTTGAAGGCAATGTGTTATACGAAACTTCACTATCCCCAATTTGAAAATAGGAAATATTAAAATTACCTTGTGATAATTTTAATCTTCCAGTGTCCGTTAATCTTGTATTAACTAATCCTGATGTATTTTTAATTATGTATCCCATCGATTATAAATATGTGTTGTTCATTTTTATGAAGTAATTACATTACAACAATAACAACCTTTTATTGAAAGATTTGTTATTTGATATGTATCGTCACTTAAACCGACATAACAATCATTATCTTCATTTTTATAGGTTTTGGTTATTGTTGTTAATAAAAGTTCTGTTTTATTTGATATTGTTATTGAATTCCATGATTCTGAAACTGAATTGATAAAAAGAGTATCTAATTGACAACCAACTAAAGTACTAAGTGTTTTTGAACTTGATTCAGTATTTGATTCTGGTCTAATAGTCCTACCATCGATATCTAAAATAGATTCCGATTCAACAGTTGAAGAATCTTCTTTTGGTGATGATTTAGAAATATTAGTATGATGTAAATCAAAAGTTATTGTTACATCATCAGGTAATTCAGGGAATACACTAACTTTTGTAAAATATTCTACAGTTTTTTCTAAACTACCAAGTCTACTTGTTTTATTTGTTGTTTTAAGACTTACTGTGTAAGTTTTTGGACTGGTAGGTAATGGTAAAGTTACTGATGTACTAATTTCATTTCTTCTACTGTCTAAAGCTTTAACTGTATATATTCCTGAACATAAATCGTTAAATATTGGGAATTTTTTATATGTTAGCCCTGAGTCAATAGAATACGAATAAGGTGGATTACCACCATTGGCTAATATAGTTATACCACCGTCACAACCACATATTGTATCATTTTTACTAACATTTATAGTTAAGGGTTGTATTTCTTCAATCATGATAGATTTTTTATTTAATAATTGTGGTTGACCTTCGCAAGCTCCTGAAAAAACAGTTGCACTTCCTGTTGAACCTCCACCAATAACAAACCATCCTCCGTAAATCGGTGGGTATGTTGGATTTGAATTTGTTATAATATAGGTAGTTGGTGTTGTTGCTGATACAATCCATCTATTGGGTGTTACTGAAATATCCCAAACAATTTTTTTAGTTGAATCACCACTAATCCAAGAAGGTCTACTATTGAATAAAACATCAGGATAGTAAGTTGTTTTACTTATATTATAAGCATCACCCTTTAAAAGTCTTGTTTCCATACACATGACATACTCAACGTAAGGAGTGGTAGGTGTTGGTGTAGGCGTTGGGCTTGGAGTCGGGGTTGAACCTGTTAAAACACAAGTTGTTCTTGCGGTAAAATCTCCGTAAAAATCAGTGATAGTCGCTCCGTAAGAACCTGCAACTAAATTATATATAACAGGGGAAACGTTACCGTTGTCCCAAACTATTGTATAAGGAGGAGTACCCCCTGAAATTATTAAGGATGCAACACCATCAGTACCTTCAGGTGATGGATGTACCACTGTACAATCAACCCCCATTGGGAATAAAGTAATTACCGCACATTCATTGACAAAGTCAAAAACTTTAGGGGTTGGAATTGGTTTTTTAGTAGGTGTTGGTGTTAATGTAGGTGTAGGTGTTAATGTAGGTGTAGGTGTTGGAGAAGGTTCAGGAATTTCACAAGGGTGGTCATTAACACAATCAATACAAAACTCGTATTGGTTGTCAACTGATATGTTATAAAATGTTGTATTATAAGTAACAACATCATACATGTTGTAACCCGATAAAATTGGTTTATCGAGTTGAGTATGACACACACCACTAAATACCCCACTTATTGTTAAGGGATATGTAATGTTATCTACTGTAGGTCCTCCACTAATATCACCTTGAGTACCAACAAAACAATAGTTAGGTTTAACATTAAATAAATTACAAGGTGAACAACAAGATAAAAAATATTCTGTGTTACATGGAAATTTTATAAGACACGATTCACAATTATCAAAGATAAATTTCAAATATTTAAGGGCACTAATTGCCTCAGTAAAACCAAATGATACACCACTACCATATGACATACATTTAGTACCTTGACCTGTAATAACCACTCCATTTGAGTAATATACTTCTTCAACCGAGAATGTGTATGTCGGTACTGCATTTGATTTAATATACATGTTCCCACCAAACTGGTAACAACAATCGAGAACATCGTATTTAAAAATTTCTCCGTCCTGAGTTTTTATGACCAAACCCAAAGCACTTGGAGGTGGAGTACCACTGTCTGCATTTATAATAAAATTATCAAATAAAGAATAACCTGATAAAGTTATAGTTTGACCATAGCAATCAACAAATGAATATGTTGGTGCAAAAGGTGAAGAATTAATATTTACTAAATAAGAAGTACAAGCCATTTAATATAAATACATTTACTTACTATTTTTGATTATACTTTTCATTACGTTTACGTATTCTGTGGTCGAACTTTCAGAATCGATATAATTAAAAAAATCGATATCTTCTTTTAATTTATCTAATGGGTTAACATTAATATAATCTCCTTTAAAAAATTTGGTATTTCTTAAATTTTCAGTAACTCCCGCCATATGTAAAATTGGTCTTTGGTTGTATATTTCTAAGTTATCTGTTGCCCAAGAAAAGTTCAAATCATCAACTATTTTAGTTTCAAATCCGAAACGCCACAAATTCCATAATAAAGACCACATTTCGGCAGTCCAAAATTGAATTTCGCCAGGATGAATTGGAAATCTTTGTTGATAGTCTAACATTTGATTATATAGTGGAGTGCAATCTAAATAGATTTTTTCCCAAACCTCACTATTAGTTCCTTTTATAATATATTGACCACCACCTGAATTATTTTGATTATTCTTTATTGTTTCGGTATCGATATTAACAACTTGAGCCATTTCAGTTAATAACTGACCTTTTACGGAAGAAGGATGTTGTTTCTCATAACGTAAACAACAATCCATTATATAGTTGTAACCAATATATCCTATGGTATCAGAAAGATAAATAATTTCATCTTGTATTAATTTATTGAAATCAGGTAATTCTCTGAAAATGATATCAGCATCATGCAAGAAAAAACAATCACCATATTTTGGAAACTGTTCTAACCATTTGTAAATTAAAAAAGGTTTAATACTTGGAATATAAATTTTAGAAATCCTTTCGTCCAAATAGTGGTGAACATTTATACCTAATGATTTTAATTCTAAAGACCCTTTTGATGGTTCACGGTTACCTTGAACCATTGCAAATAAAACATGAATTTGTTCTGGATTTATTCCTTTTTCGATAAAATTATGTACATAAACTTTTACTTGCCAATGAAAATATGGGACATCAGGCTGAGCGGTTACAAAAATTAATTCTCTTTCCATATGGTATTTGAAAATAAATATAAACCATGATTAAACTTAATAAACTCTAATTATGGACATATTTATAGTATATGAAATTACTCAAAACAATACACAAGTTAGTAGAAGAGTCGCAAAGGGCTTATGACATTGCGGCAGAAAAAGGGGTTAGTGAAAGAGAGTTAGATAGATTAGAGAAAAATCTAAAAGAAACTCGTAGACTTATGAAGTTATACGGGGATATAGGTAAAACCAATCCCGAAGAAAAAAAATAATTTAGAATATTTTATTCAAAACCAAAAGTTCCGTGAAAATAAAATTATCGGCATTAGTACTATTAAATTGAGCAGTTATTGATAAAGTATTAGGAACAGTTGTATTAAACGTAGTATTGTTCAATGTACTGAAGTTATCTCCCTCAAAACTGTTAGACGCATTTTGAGTAAAAATAAAATATCCTGAAGACAATATTGAGGCATTTCCTGTTGTACCTGTCGCTCTTATGGTAAAGTTAATATCAAAACTAAAGTGAGATGAAGTTACATTTGGCATTGATATAGGGCCTACCTGACCAAAAACAACACTTCCTGATTTTACTCTTAATGTCAACGTAGAACCATTATTTGCACCAATATCGCCTGATATTTTTATTGCAAATGAATCACCTACCGAAAAACCGTTAGCAGGTACGGATAGAGTGCCAATTCCTGAACCTATAATAGATGTCTCACCTGTTGTTCCTGAAACTGTTACACTATTACCTGTTTGTGCAAATAACCCATAAACAGTAGGCCCTGGAATTTGTTTAATTTTTACTTCACCCGTTAAACTATTTCTTGTTAAATATTCTGTATTAAGTTGTGTATCTGTGTTAGGTGTTGAAGAAATATTTAATGTGTCCGCAGTTAAACCATCTGAAACTATTGTATCACCACTCACATGTAGTTTAACTAAAGGATTTTCAGTACCCATACCAATAAAGCCTCTTGTAGTACCAGTACCTTGAATGTACATGTCAGGTATAGTACCATCAGCATCATTTCCTGCATAAAATCTAATATAATCTTCAGTTCCTATGCCAGGTGCGCTCATTATGTTTAAACCGTTAGAACGAACTGTGGAGTAGACAAAACTATCATTTGGTTTCCCATAACCCACCCAAGTAGGGTCGGAAATACCTCTTACACCAAAGGATATACCTCCAAAACCACCAGTGTTATTTATAGATGAAACTCCTATTGCAGTTAAATTATTTGGAGAACCTGTTGTATTAAAAATACTTGTGTTTGCAGAATCAACTAAATAAATTCTTGTCTGTAAAGAGTTATTAAACAAATCAAATAAATAACTTGGGGTAGACGTATTAAGACCAATCCTTTTATTGATAACGTCTATGGTAACACCACTTGTTGAACCAAAATAAACATTACCCTCATCTAAAGGATTAATGTTTAATGGTGAACATGAATGAATGTTACTAACATATAAATCAGATAAACAATAACCTGAAAGTGAATCAAATAATTGTTGTACATTTGCTTTATAAGAAGAACCTGACGGGTTTCCTTGTGAAAAATCATATGGTTTAACTATATGAAATAAATCACTTAAAGTTATACCTGTCGCTAAAGTTCTACTTGTTAAAAACGCCATTTTTTATCTTTTATAATAAATACATTATGTTTGGAAATTATATTGAACACCATCCATGAAATAGAAATATTCTCCATTTTGAAATTGTTTGAAATCTTGAGGACATTCTAATACTGTTGTAATATTAGAATCTGGAGGAGCAATTGGGTCTAATATCCAAGTACCTAACGGTATATCTGATGACGTTAATCCTGATAATGTTGCTAAGAGAGATGAGTTTACAAATAAATCCCAGTTATTTGTTAAATAATTCCACTCAACAGTTATTTCATCAATACCATCATCATAATAATAAAATGGTTTATACCCAACTGGCAAAGGGAGATAATTCGCCCCGAATTGAAGGAAATAATTAAAATTAAAAATTGGGTTATAAATGATAATACAAATACTAGGACAGTAACTATTTTGTAATATGAAATTCTCAGTCCAAAAACCAAAGTACAAATTCTCATTAGGATTTGTTAACCCTAACGGGTCTATAACCCATTGAGACCCATCCCAATATAATGTTTGAGTTACACCACTAAAACTTCCTACCCAAGAAGGTTTACCATTTATATTCTCATCAATTTCAAAATCATAGTAAAGATTAAAACTAGTGTCTTCAGTTGTTGGTAAAAAATAATTCAAACACACGTTAGTAGGAAACAATTCCTGACAAAAGAATACCTCAAACCTATTACAAGTTTCACCACTAATTTTAATACCAACCGCAGGTGCAAATGCGAATGCTGGTGGTAATATAATTGTATTTGGAGGAGGAACACCTACTGATATTGTTGCAACAGGAATACAAAAAGCTCCATAAACGTCACATGCGTAAACTGTATATGGTGGGAAAACCCCTGTTATGGAAGTTAACTCTATTGATGTCATAAAGGTGTTACTTGAGCCGCTTGACAATGAGAACAATCAGGGTAGATTGTCGGTGATGATGGTGTAAACCAATTACCTGAATAAGAAGTATACGTGTTAGGTGGAGGAGGTGGTGGAGGGAGAGTCAAACTAGTACCTACGTATTCCCAACAAACATTTGTTTTAAGACCTGTAATTGTAGTTTCTTCATTACTTATTACATCTCCTGGTGTTGATGCGGGACCTTGTAAAGTTTGGTATATGTATTTATAAAAAGGAGTACCGTTTTGATTACCTGCGGGTCTACACATTCTATATACATAGTATTGTGATTTAGGTGTAGGAGTTGGAGTTGGAGTCATAGTTGGGGTCATAGTCGGAGTTACGGTAGGTGTTGGAGTTGGTGATACGTCAGGTACACATAAAATACAATCACCCTGATTAGAGTAACCTATCGGACCTTCTTCCAATATTACATTATTAACCCCAATTACATCGTTATTAATACCAATATAGGATATACATCTTGATAGACCGTCAACACTTGACTTAAATATCATAAATTGAATTATGTCCCCACCCGAAGGATTTGAGACTGATTTGGTCGTGTAGTACATACTACCATTTAGACAGTCTTGGAATTGTAAACTTCTTGGACAATCAATACCCCCTTCTATAGTTGTAAATGTAACGTCACCTGAGAAATTACAAGGTCGTATAACATCAGGTGAAGGTGTTGGGGTTAATGTTGGGGTTGGACTTGGAGTTGGACTGAATGAGTTTATAGTTGCTCCAACACTTACACTATAACAAAAATTAGTTTGAGTTGGGGTTAATGTTGGTGTAGGAGTTATACTTGGAGTTGGGGTTGGTGTAGGGGTTGGTTGAACCTCACAATCAAATAACGCATCAAAATCAAAAACATTACAAGGTGATGTTGTTGTACTTGTCGTTGAACAAGGTCCGATACCAAAAAAACTATCACATAAATCAGGACATTCACTTATACACGGGAATTTACCACTTAAAAAACATGAACCACCTAATGAATCTGATAAACACCAACCATTACCATCGTTATATATGTAATAAGTTGGGGTGGTATTACCTGTCCAATATTTGTCCCCCATGTAGGTTCCTGCATAAGTGTAAATTCCGTCATATGAGGTGTCAGTATATGATATACAATATTGGTCTAAACATGGAGAAGCCACGGAACACTCACAAGTACCTGTACATGCAGATGAAGGACCTGAAAATAATGGTTCACTTATCCAACTTACTTGAGTGTATCCAGGAGCGTCTGCACTTGTTATTTCAATTAATTTATAACATCCTGTAAAGATATAATCATTTAGACAACTATACGCACTAAAACAATAAGTTTCACCACTTACGAATGGTGTTGATGGGGATTTTCCTTTTACATATATTAGTGTATTATCACAAATACCACTGAATTTATAGTTTTGAGGAGTTCCGTAATTAATGGAAAATATAATGTCTGTAGAAGGTGTTACCGCACTTATATTATTTATGTAATAGGTATCACCACTTGAAACATTTAGAGATACATTACAATATATAATTCCACCTCCTGTTGGTTCACAACTGTCATATGTAATTGTAGTGGGTGATGAACCTGTATATGTTATAGTAAAAGCTGAACAACTCATTTTACACGATTAAATTTTCTATAACCTCACATCCGTTACTATCGACAATTTTTAAATTGTATGTTGTTTGACCGTCCAAAATTGATGGGATATTAAATTGGTATGGAGCACCCGAAATTTGTGCAATCCAAACACATGTTGTAATTGGGTCATCACATATGTACACATTAAAGTCTGCAAGACCTGCAATCGTGTTAATTGTAACTTCTGTTGGCATTATAATTTATTTTTTAATAAATATAATCCGACCCAAAAACTTGTGAAGATTGATTAATTGTGTTTAAACTATTATCTTTAAAATATGTCTGACGATTCCGAAATATTAATTGAGTTACTTAAAGAAATTTTAGGTGATGAAAAACACCACTACTCAAACAAAGGGCAGATTGCTTTTAATTGTCCTGTTTGTGATGAGGATAGGAATAAAGGTAATTTAGAAGTTAACTATTTTTCACATGTTTATAAATGTTGGTCATGTGGCGATATTAATGGGACACATGGAACTTTAGGTAAACTGTTCGATTTATATGGTAATAAAAAACAAAAAAAAGTTTACAAAGTTTTACAACCTGAAGAACAAAAACCACAAGAAAAAAAATATAAAAAATTAGTATTACCTGAAAGCTTTACTAGATTCTCAGACTCTAACCCAAGATACCCAATAAGACAACAAGCTTATAACTATTTGAAAAATAGGGGTATTACTGATGAAATAATTGAAAAATATCAGATAGGTTTTTGCGACAAAGGGTCACACTCAAACAGGGTAGTTGTACCATCGTATGATAAAGATGGGGAATTAAATTATTATGTTGCAAGAAGTTGGTTACCGTATTCAAAGTCAAAGTATAAAAACCCTGAAGCAGAAAAAGATAAAATCATTTTCAACGAACATTTAATTGATTGGAAAAAGGATGTTTATATTGTAGAAGGGGTATTCGACGCTTTTTTTCTACCTAATAGTATACCAATGTTGGGTAAACACCTCTCAACAAATTTGTTTGAAACTTTATACAAAAAAGCTAAAAGAAATGTAATAGTTTCTTTAGATGGGGACGCCTTTGATAACGCAATTAAAGTTTACGATGAATTAAATGGTGGAGAATTATATAATAGAGTAAAACTGGTAAAGTTACCAAAAGATAAAGACGTTTGTGATTTGAGAGGTCAAATCGATGAATATTATTATGAAATGAAATGAGTATAGATTTAAATGTAGTTGCAAAAGAAATTAGAGAAATTTTAGAAACTAAAAGAGATGAATTGGGATTAACCTTCGAGGAAGAGTCCCACAAATATACAATGAGAGATTTGAGTGGAAATCTAAGAGAGGACTTCCCATCAGTTTCAAAAGTTATGAAACTTTTCTATGAAGAATTTCCGACAGAAGAAGCCGCGGAGAAAAAATCCAAAGGAGACCCCGAATTAAAAAAACAATTAATCGAGGAGTGGGCTCAAGCAGGTACTTACTCAACTAATATGGGTAGTAGGGTTCACTTTTTCTTAGAGAAAAAGACCATTGAACTTTTTGGAGACTACAAAGAAGTTAGACAACCAATTTTTGAATGTGATTTTACTCAGATTCTGAAAGGTGACAGTATGATTCATGCTGGAACTAAGTATCTTAATTTAATGATTGACAGAGGTGCGGTATTACTTGATACTGAAATGGTTTTAGGTCATCCAGAATTAGGATATACAGGACAACCTGATAAGGGTTGGTTAATAATGAACAAAGAAAAGTCTGAATTCGGTATTATTATAACTGATTGGAAAACAAACAAGAAAAAAAATTTTGAGGAAAATCAGTTCACTAAAAGAATGAAATCCCCATTTCAAAAACAACCTGACAATGCTTTAGGTCACTATTTTACTCAGTTACCTTTTTATGGTAAATTACTTTTAAAAATGCTTAAAGGAACTAAGTATGAAAATATTAAGATATACGGTTGTATTGTGGTTCACCTTCAGGAAAATTCTGATTTTGAAGAGTATAGAGTCCCTAAAGAGGTTGTTGACACTATTCTTTCTATGGACATGTCTAAATATTTGACTAATAAAAACAAATAAATTATACTTTAATATGGAAATTAATATATCAATCGATTGGTGGTACAATACCACATGGGACTCAGAAGAAAATAAAATAAACGTAAATTACATAATAAAATAACTATGGATGAAATTATTAAACCAAAAATTGACCTTAAACAACAACCAACAGTTGAATGTGAAAAGTGTCAATCGAAATACTTCAAAGAAGTCGTATTAATAAAACAAGTTTCTAAACTTATGACAGGTAGTTCTGAAGACACAATGGTACCATTTCCAACTTACATGTGTGTAGAGTGTGGTCATGTTAACTCTGATTTTGAATTGTTTTAATTATGACATACAAAGAATTTTACATTTGGTTAGAAGGATATCTACATGGGAAGTTGGAAAACAAACATATAGATATTGCACCAATTGTTGAAAAGATGGGGAAAGTTAGTGAAGAGCCTGCATTTGATATTGATAAATGGAAACACCTTTCAAACAGACAAATCTCATCTTTACCAATTACAATCAAACCTGATGATAATGATGAATTAGGTAAACCACCAAAAATAGTAATGTAATGATTAATAAAATAGTACATTTTTCTGATTTGCATATCAGATTATTTAAGGACCACGAACTTTATCGAAACATTTTAACTGATATGTTTAATAAGTTTAAAGAAATTAATCCTGATAGAATTGTTTTTACAGGTGACTTAGTTCATTCTAAAAATCAAATGACCCCAGAACTTATTGAGTTTGTTGCATGGACATTGACCGAATGTTCTAAGATTACTAAAACAATACTCATAATTGGAAATCACGACTTTCTTGAAAACAACATGTCAAGATTAGACGCTTTAACACCAATTATTGATTCTTTACAAGATGAAAATATTGCTTATTTAAAAAATCGTGGAGTTTATGAAGACCAAAATATTGATTGGGTTGTTTATTCATTAATGGACCACAACATTCCACCTGATATTGAAAAATCTGATAGAGTTAAGATTGGTTTATTCCACGGACCTGTACAAGGATTAACAACAGATATCGGATATAAATTTGATACAGGTTTTGAAAGTGATAAATTTGCGGGATGTGATTTAGTTTTATGTGGAGATATCCATAAACGACAAGTTTTCAACATACCTGGAGGTAAAAAGGCGTACATGGTCGGCTCAACTATTCAACAGAATTTTGGTGAGACTATTAATAAGCACGGATTTGGAATTTATGATGTTATTAATGACACTTACGATTTTGTTGACTTAGAAAATCCAAAACCCTTTTTATCTTTTAAAATTAAATCATTTGAAGATATTGTAGATGGTACAGAAAAACTTGCAAACGCATAAGTTCGAGGTTAAAGACTTCAAAGAAGTTTACGATTTCTGTTATTTGAATAATATAATGGACATCAACTCATTTATTGACAAATGTTTCAAACAAGGGTTTCACATTGAAAAATACGGATTATTAGGAGAAACACTTAATGAAGGTGAAAACCACTTAAAAACGGACGGAATTCAAGAAAAATGGGTGGAAAAAGAGGTAATTGTTGAAAAACGAGTGGAGATACCTGTTGAAGTCATTAAAGAAGTTGAAAAAATAATTGAAGTTCCCGTTGAGGTTATTAAAGAAATTATCGTAGAAAAAGAAGTTATTAAAGAAGTTCCTGTAGAAAAAGTTGTCACAAAAATAGAGTATATTAGTGACAAACAAAATGAAAACGAACTATTCGGGAAAATCGAACAGTTGGAGGAAAAAATTTTCCAATTAAATGAAGAATTAGAGTCTGAAAGACAAATTTTTTCCACTAAAACCCAAGAAATGGAAAATATTTTCCAAAATGAAATGTCTAAAAAAGATGAAAATTTAGACGAACTTAGACGAAGTTTAGACATTAAACTAGACGAACATAAGGTAAAAATGTTGACTGAGACGCTAACAAAACTAAAAAAAGAGTTGGCTGAAAAAAATAAAAATATTGAAGATTTACAAATTAAAATCAAAGAATTAGAATCAATAAAAATAAACCAAGGGGCGGTCTTCATGAAAGGTTCGAACCTTACCCAAAATTTATAAAATATGATAGTATTAATATGGTTATTAGCGGCTTATGGAATGAGTAACATACTTGTTTACGGGTCAATTTTTTCAGGTATGAGAAATACCTTATCCGAGTGGGGTAATTCTCAGTACACTCCGTTTAGAGGAGTATTTAAGTTTATCTCGGATTTACTTAGTTGTATGATGTGTACCTCAACGTGGGTCGGGTTCTTTATGTCATATGTAGCCTATTCACCTTGGAATCAAATAATAGGTCTTAACGAGTACGCCTCAATATTCTTTGATGGTATGTTAGCCTCAGGATTTGTGTGGGCGTTTAACGGAATGGTAGAATGGTTTGAAGAAAACAGACCGACCAAATTGTAAATTGACTTGTTCATAAAAAAAAACTAAAATTAAAATAAAATATAAAATTATGCCACAATCAAGAAAAAGAGGTGGGAAGAAAGCCCACAACAAAAGAGTCAACGCAAGAAACGCAAAACTAAGAGGCGCTGAAAAGAAAATGAAAGAAGCTTACACAAAAATGTTTCAAGAAAAACTAGATGAACTTCAAAATAAGTTTTCAGGTTTGAGTGAAAATGATGAATTGGATGCAAAGACAATTGCAGAAACTCTTAAAGTTGAACTACCAAAACCAATTTCACAACAATAAATGAAACATGGATTTATTTAATCCACCTTTAGAATTCAATTACAGAATAATGATAAAAAATTTGGACATTACTAAGTTAGATAATCCTTACATACAAGTTATTTGGGATGACTACGCAGAAAACTTTACACAAGAAAAGATTAAAAGTGTTCGACACTATTTTCAAAAAAAGTATAACACAACTAACGTTAATGTTATTACTAAAACAAAGTTGTCTGAAGAAGTTACACATAATGTAGATATATCATTTAACATTCTTGACAAGAATTATCAAATCGAATTGATAAAATCATATCTCGAAAGTAAAAATTTATCTGAATTGTATGATAAAATAATCTCTATTGATAATTCGGTAGATAATAAGTTAGTTCTGAATGAAACCGAGGTAACCCCATTCAAAAGATGGTTTATTAAGAATATAGAATTCTCTAACTTCTTGTCTTATGGGGAAAATCAAAAATTGGATTTTGATAAATGTAATGGTATTTCTGTGGTAGAATCTAATCCACCAAATTTTGGGGGAAAAACAGTCTTAACTGTTGATTTACTACTTTTCTTATTCTTTAATGAAACAACTAAAACGTCAAAGGCCGAAGAAGTTTTTAACCGATTTACAAATAGAGACAAAGTTTCTGTTAAAGGGGAAATAGTGATTGATGGGGACGAATATATTATTGTTCGTAATATTGAAAGAAAAAAATCAAAAAGTGGTGAATGGAATGTTAAAACAGAGTTGGATTTCTTTAAAAAGTTATCGGACGGGAGTTTACAAAACTTCACAGGTGAACAAAGAAGAGAGACTGAGACATTTATTAAAAAATCAATTGGTTCTAAAGAAGATTTTTTGATGACTATCCTGACCACCGCAACTAATTTAGAAGACTTAATAGATTCTAAACCAACCGCTAGAGGTCAAGTATTATCTAGATTTATGGGGTTAGACTTCTTGAAAAAGAAAGAAGACATCGGAAAAGAAATCTATAGTGAATTTTCTAAATCAATGATTTCAAATGTATATAACAGTGAAAAATTGAAATCGGATAATGAAGATTATACTAGTCAGATTGAAGGTTTTGAGAAAGAAATCTCTACACTACAAACTGATTTAATTAATATACAGGGGAGAATTATTAAGGGTCAAGAATATCGGGATGGGTTATTAAAAAGTAAACATACTGATATTGATAAAGAAATAAGTTTAATTTCGCCTGATGCGATTAAAGGTGAAGTACTTTCTTTGAATAATCAAAAATCTGCATCTCAAAGACAATTAGATGAAATAAAAGTAATTGAACCATCTGAATATTATCACGAAGATAAACACGATGAAGCAAAAGAACAATATAACAATTTAAATAAAGAGTTAATCCAACTTGAAACAAAAATTGAAGAAATTGAAAAATTAAAAACTTCAGTCGAAGGTGGAATTAAATGTGAACATTGTGGAATTGAGTTAATGAACGCAGCAATTACCAATCAAAAAATTTCAGAACTTGATGGTTTTATCATGCAAAAAGACACAATTTGGACAACAATGCAGGTTTTAACTGGCATAGAACAAACATTTGTAAGGTTAAAAAAAGAATTTGATGAGTATGAAAAAAATAAACTCATTAAAGAAAAGTATGAGGTTAGCATCGAAAGTTTTGATTTAAAGATTAAAAATCTTGAAGAAAAGTTAAACAAATATTATACACTTCAAGATAAGATATCCGAGAATGATAAAATTGAGACACAGTTAATAAAAGCAGGACTCAAATTAGATGAATTAGAGTCAGAAAAGAATACGATAGTAAGAAAGATAGACACTAATAATTTTCAAATTACTTCTTTGAAAGAAAAGATTGAACAAAACAATCAGAAAATAAACACTATTAAGGAAGAAGGCGAAAAAGAAAAAGTTTACAAATTATATCTTGAAATATATGGTAAGAATGGGATATCAAAAATGATTATGAAAACCATGATGCCGTTGATAAACTCAGAATTACAAAGATTATTGGAAGACAGTTCTCATTTTAAACTTGAAATACGTATCAATGATAAAAATGAAGTTGATTTTATCATGATTGACAATAATACCCAAGTTGAAAAGTTAATGTCATCAGGGTCAGGATATGAAAGAACAATCGCTTCCTTAGCTCTAAGAGCAGTTTTAAGTAAAATATGTTCATTACCAAAACCAAATATTATTGTTTTTGATGAAGTTTTTGGTAAGATATCTAACGATAATTTAGAAATGGTTTCTGAGTTTTTTACTAAAATAAAAGAGTATTTTGAGAAAATATTTGTAATCACTCATAATCCTTTGGTTACTAATTGGGCGGACAACGTTATAAAGATTAGAAAAGAAGAAAATGTTAGTTATGTAACACAATAATTTTGTAGATTGGTAAAATATTCATACCTTTGTTTTATTAAACTAATTATATGAAGTATCTTTTATTCGTTTTTGCAAAACACGAAAAAAACCAAGAAAAATTTGTAAAAATAATTGCGGAAGATATTACAGTAGTATCCGACTCACCCGAGGTTAATTTCTATTTCGGACCTGAGTCGGTTATTTACTCCTTTTCTTCAAACGAAAACCCCAAAGATTTAAAAGAATTTTTTGATATTTTGTTGGCATCGTTAGGGATTGTATATTTCATGACACCATTTGAACCTGACAAAATGTCATATTGGATTGACCCAGATATTGAGAAAACCCTTTTAAATACTGACAAAAGTGCTCGTAAAGTACATTTAGATGATGAAAAATTGATTAAGGTACAACAATTGTTATTTGGGGACACTGATTCGGAAGAAGAAGTTGAGGTTTCAAAACCAAAAGTTTTTAGTTTAGATGATTTGTTAGATAAAATTATCGATTTTGGAATCGACTCCTTAACAACTGAAGAAAAGAATTTATTAAATGAATATTCAAAATAATAATATGAAAGATAAAAACACAGGACTACCAATTAATCAAGAAGAAATACAATTCTATCTTAAAGACATTCGTAAAATTAAAGTTATGACCCCTGAAAGAGAAAGGGAGTTGTCTGAAATCATGACATCTGAAAATGTTACGGAAAGACAAAAAGAAGAAGTCTATAAAGAATTATTAGAGGGTAATTTGAGATTTGTCATCACGGTGGCGAAACAATACCAAAACCAAGGATTAGATTTCCCTGACTTAATTGCTGAAGGTAATTTAGGTCTTATGAAGGCAATCAAAAATTTTGATTGGACTAAAGACCTTCGTTTCATATCTTACGCGGTGTGGTGGGTAAGACAGTCAATCCTACAATCACTTAATGATAATGCAAGAACGATTAGACTACCAGTTAACGTTGTTCAGGAGTTACACAGAGCTAAAAAAGAAGTGGAATCCAATGGAGGAGAATTAAGTGATAAGTTCCAAAATCTTCCAAGTATCATCGATTTGGACATGAATATTAACGAAGAGGGTGATACTTTATTTGACCTTATCAAAAATGAGGACGCTGAAATGCCTGACGCTTCATTTAATAGTAAAGATATGTTAAAATCTGAACTGTTTAAAATACTAAACATATTAGATGAACGAGAAAGAGTTATCATTGAAGACTATTTTGGACTGTCTGGCTCCCCAAGAACACTTGAAGATATTGGGGGTGACTTTAGTCTAACTAAAGAAAGAGTTAGACAGATAAAAGAGAAGGCTCTTAGGAAACTTCGAAATGAGAGTTCTGTCCTGTTTGATTTCATTTAAAAAAAAGATAACCTTCTATTTATTATAGTAGAAGGTTTTTTAATTTTAAAGAAAAGAATTAATATGAAAAAATTTATTGAACTAATTGGTAAATACAAGGTATATATCCTATCTGTGTTACTTGTTGTATTCTTCTTTCGCTCATGTTCTAAATCAGGGGAAGTAAGAAAATTGGAGAAATTTAAAAATAGAAATATTGAAACTATTGATAGTCTAAACTCAGTCATTAAAGGACAACAAGACACTATTAATAGTATTTCAGAAATAATTAGACTTGAAAAAATTAAGGTTCACACACAATATGACAATTATATTTCTGAAAGAGATAGAGGAGAACAGTTAATGGAACTTCATAAAGTTGTGAAAGCAAATATTAAAGAATTAGAAAAATGATGAAAATTTGGGAATGGGTAAAAAAGAATCCAAATAGGAGTATGTTTTTAGTCCCGATACTTTTAGTAGCGGGTATTTCTATTTCTCACGTTGTTTCTTGGTATGATATTGCTAATCCAATATCATGGGCGGTTTACTTATCAATTGCTATTGAAGTAGGAGCAATGACCGCATTAATCGCTGCAACCAATAAAATAAAGGGAGGTGTATGGTTCATGTTTGGTATTGTTACTTTTATACAAATGATTGGTAATATTTTCTTTTCATATAAAGAAATTGACGCTAATGGTGACTTATTCAAGTCATGGGTTGAATTAACAGGACCTATTTGGGAATCTATGGGTTCTGATATTACTGATACAGTTGCAATGAAAAGATGGTTGGCATTTTTAGAAGGAGGATTGTTACCGATAATATCGCTAACGTCACTCCACTTTTTTGTTAAATACGAAGACTCCAATCCTCCAAAACAAATACAGGATTCCCCAAAAAAGATTATAAGTGAAGATATTAATGAGGAAAATAGTGTGAGTGATTCCCCAAAAAAAGAAGAACTTCCTCAAAATAAAGAAGAGTTAATAGATGAAAAAAATATTGACAAGTTAATTAATTTACAAAGAGAGTCGGACAGGGTTTGGAATTTAGTAAAAGAATTAAAGGAAAGTGGAAAACTACCTGAAGACCAAACCGAAGAAGAAATTTCTGAAGAACCTAGTGCTTTAGCCTTTACACCATACGAAATTAATGAAGAGGTTGAAGAAGAAAATTTAACTGACGACTCACATATAATTAAAAATGGTAGAGTTTTGTCACCTGACGGGTACGCAATTAGTAAAAACTATAATTCAACCACAACCACCACCATTGATAATAAAACTTTAACTTACACTAAGTAAGTTTGGGATAAAACTATCTTAAAGAATAGATGGTAGAAGTAACTAAATATGGTGAATTTAAACCATCAGGCAAACAAAAAAAGAAATCACAAATAATATTGGCACATTCTTCTAGAAATGTGCATTCATACCTTTTGAGTTTAAAATATAGACTAAATGGTAAGTACAACAAAATTCCTAATTACGTAATCACTAAAGATGGTAAAGTTCTTCAGTTATTAAAAAATGAAGAACACACCTCTATTTTCCCAAATCAAAATGTAAATCGAAATTCAATAATCATTATTATTGAAAATTTAGGTTGGTTACAAAAAGAACCTCTAAAAGATTATTACGTTAACTGGATTGGTGATATTTATAAAGGTAAAGTGTTTGAAAAAAAGTGGAGAGATTATTTTTTTTGGGACCCTTATACGGAAGAACAAATAATCTCAACAGTTAATTTGGTTAAACATCTCATTAAAGAGATGAAAATAGAACCAAATGTTGTAGGACATAATACAAAAATAAACAAAGTAGAGAGATTTGAAGGTATCGTAACAAGAAGTAATTTTAACAGTGATTATACTGACTTGAGTCCAGCTTTCAATTTCGAAGAATTTTTAAAAAGAATAACTGATGAACAATTCACATGACGAAATAAAAAATTTAATAAAAGCGTCAAGAGCCATGTTAAGTAAGCCTAATGATTTGAAAGAGTCTTTAGATATTAGAAAACAATATGGTATTATTTTAGAACAAGAAACAACTACGTCAGGAAATGTTACTAAAAAATTGAACGTTGCTAAATCAATTGAAGATAAAATTGATTATGACGTATATCAAGATGAGGAAGAAACTGATGAGTCACCTGAAGATAAAAAACAAGCTTACAGAATTTCTGGAGGTATTTTAGTTTTACACGGTAAAAATCAAGTTGAATTAGAATTGACAACAGATGAAAAAATCGCTTTCCAAGAGACTATGGACGAATTTGTAACTGAAGTTTCTGATTTGGTTGATTTCAATAATCTTAATGTTTACCCAAACAATGTAGAATGGTCAGGTAAATTGATTGATTATGATATTGATTTCTCTTATTCGATAGGTGAAGAAAACGGAATCTATCTTAATGGAGATATGATTAAAGCGGATGAAAAGTTTTTGGATTTAATAACTAAATTGAAAACTTATTATGATAAATTCAAATCTAAGTGGGCAAAAATATTGGCTTCACGAAAGAAAACTAAAAAGAGTGAGGAATAATGAAAATCATCGATAAAATATTTGATAAACTAGATTTAAAAACAATTCTTATAATTGGATTAATAATTGTCATACTATTAATGAGAAATTGTTCAGGTGGAAACACTGATGATAACAATCAAACAGTTAAAGTTAACGGTAAAAATTATGTTTTAATAAAAAGGGAAGTTGATACAGTGTATAAAGAAATTGTACAGACTGTATATAGAGATGGTAAAACCATTTATAGAGATGTTCCAATTTATGTCAATGTTCCTTCGGATGTCGACACTAATGAAATTCTAAAAGATTATTACGCTAAGTACACATTTAAAGATACCCTTAAACTGACTGACAGTTTAGGTTACATAGCAGTTACAGACACCATCTTCAAAAACAAAATTTTTAAGAGGACTTGGGACTCACATGTTAATAAGATAACTGTTAAAGAAGTTTTATATCTCAAAGACCCACCAAAGATACAAGTTTTTGCTGGAGGAGTTGTTGGATTTGATAATGTTAACATAATAAATTTTGCAGGACCTTCTTTAGTGTTAAAAGATAAAAGAGACCATTTATACTCCCTTGGAATAGGATATTCAAATGCGAAAGCGTTTACTGTTCAAGGTGGGATGTATTGGAAAATTAGTTTAAAGAAAAATAAATAATGAAAATTAACGAACAACTTAAAGGTTTGAAAAGTGCAATGGACAATGAGTTTGCTAAAGTATTACCAAATTTAGACCCATCCTCGACATCAGATTTTTTCTCGGCAGCCAATGAAATGAAACGAGATGTTGGAGAAGAGGCCGAACTTATAAAAAAACCTTTTAAAAAAGGAGTTTCGAAGAAATTAGTTAATAAAAGAAAAATGAGTTTACCTACAGGTAAATTATTTAGTTTAGGTAAAACTATGGATGAAGAATCCAAACTTATGGAGTTGTCCAAAAGAGATATCTTGAAGATAATTGGTGAGGGTAAAAAAGAAGTCGAGGAAAAATGGTCAGAAAAATACAAAAAAAGTATTGATTGTAATAACCCAAAAGGATTCTCACAAAAAGCTCATTGCCAAGGTAGAAAAAAGAAAGAAATGTCTGAAGAAAAATTAAAAGGTGGGAGAGCCGATAATAAGACATTTGAAGAATTGGTTAACAAATATAAAACCAAGGGTAAAGACATCAAAATAGTTGAGAAAGAACTTAAAAATCAACTTAATAAAGGTATTAAAGTTGAAATGGAACATACTGATGACCGTAAAAAAGCTAAAGAAATTGCATTAGACCATTTATTCGAAGACCCAAAGTATTATGATAAATTAAAGAAGATTGAATCAAAAGAGGCTATGGGAGCTGGAGCTGCGGGAGCTTTTGTAGGTCCTGTAGGTTTTGACCCTAAAAGTGATTTTGTTAAGAGAAGTTTTGAAGAAACCCCGAAGAAAGTTGAAACAAAAGAAGCAACAGGTTCGGCATCTTCAGGTTCATATGTTACTCCTGCCGCTTGGGCAAAATCAACAAGTAAAAAAGATTGGAGAGGAAAGTCTAAAACTCAAATACCTGGAGGTAAGTTTGTTCAAGTAAAAAGTAAATGTAAAAAATTCCCATATTGTAATCAGGGGGACATCAAAGCACTAAAATTCAGTAACGAAAGTAAGTTGGAAGAGGCGATTAAAAACATTAGTGAAAGAGAAGGTATTAGTGAAAACTTAATAAAACAAATTCTTTTACATGAGTACAATAAGACTAAATAAAAAATCTGAATATTTATTAATAAAAATAGAAAATGAAAAATAACAAAAATAATATTGACAGGTTAATTAATAAGGTTATTAATGAAACAATGTCTGAAAAAGCCGATAATTTAGTTAAAAATATTAATGAATTAGGTGGAATGGAGGATTCCCATCCAAGATTCGGTAAAGTTAATCTTATGACAATGACTGATGAACAAATTCAGGCTCTTTTGAATCAAAAAATCAGTAATGATGATGATTTTGAAGAAAATGTTGATGACCTTGAAGATTTGTCATATGAAGAAGATGAGGAGGAAACTAATGAAGGTTTTGATAGTGAAGAAGTCTATGTAGGTAGAAGAGGTAAAGATTATTCCCCTAAAGAATTCAAAAGAATTCCTAGAGGTGCTAATCTTATGGGAGATTTAGAATTCGATTCAATGCACATGAGAGATTATCAAAAACGTAGACCTAATGACGACTTTGAAGATGACTTTGAAGACGATGATGAAGGTAGTGAATTAGTATTTGAGAGTAACGTTTGTGAACAATGTGGTGCTAAAGGAAGTATTATGGAAGATAACGTTTGTGAACAGTGTGGTAACAAAATGGAAGGAATTTATGATGTTGAAGATTTAGATGATGATAACGAATTCGACTACGTTGAAACGGATGAAGAATTAGAAATGTCGTCAAATGTATCTAATCAAGAAAAACTTGAGGATTATTGTAATGAAGAAAGTCAATTATTTGACGAACAAAGATGTAAATATAATAAGAAAGCTTTAGGTATGTCAGAAATTAAAGAAAAACTTCATGGAGGACAAAGAAAACTTGATAAAAATCGTAATGGTAGAATTGACGCTGAAGACTTCAAAATGTTGAGAGGTGAGACTAAAGAAAGTCATAAACCAGATTTCTTGGATTTAGATAATGACGGAGATAAAAAAGAACCTATGAAAATGGCCGCAAAAAACGCTAAAAAAGGTAAATCTAAAGTCAAAGAATCTGTTAAACTAAGTGAAAGTGAAATTATTGACTTGATTGAAAAACTTGTTAGAGAAGAAAAAACTAATCTAAGAAAAGGTGTTAAACATAAAGGTACGACTACTTATGAAAAGGCTCACAGAGGTTCTGGTAAAGAAAATAGTGATTACATTAAGTCGGTTACTAAAAAAATGAAAGACTATCTTAAAGACGGTTCTAAAGGTGAATATTCAATGGAACCTAAAATGTTTCCTAAAGGGAATGGAGAACTTGCTAAAATGAGTAAAAAAGCGTATATCCCTTCTGACGCGGTTCAAGATTATACTGATAACTTAACTGCTGCGGGATTAGAAAACTTAGTATATGATGAAATCCACCCAAATGAAGAATGGGTAAACGATTTAATGGTAGGTAGCTCTAAAACAGGTAATAATCCTGAGTGGGCAAACTCTGTTGATACTGGTGTAAATAAAAAACGTAGAAAAGTACAAAAAGATAATTTACTTGGTAAGATTAAACAGAAAGCTTACAACAAATCACCTCAACCTGCGGTAATTGATAAAACAGGTGAAGATGAGGGAAGTAAACTTTTAACCAAACTTGAATCGGTTGAACCAAAACAAACTGAAAAACTTAATGAGGAGTTTGATAGAATGAAACAACTTCTTTCTTATAATAGAAAGACTCAATAATTCACAAACTCAAAATAGTGACTATATTTTCTCCATAAGAACAGTTCTTATGGAGAATTTTTTTAATTACATAACCAAACCTTTAAGTCCCGAAGATGTTGATATTTGGTTCAGGGCTAATAATATTATTTTAGAAAAGTTAGAGTTATTTTCTGATTTTTCTCATTCTTTGAATTATCTTATTGTTGATACATATTTGGGCGAGTCATCAGTACCCAATGAAACTAAAATTACTTTATCCACTGAAGATAAGATAAAACATTTTACATGGTGTTGGAACAAGGTAATATCTAATTTCGAGAAAGAAGGTATTCATTTTGAAAATGAAGGTGAACATTACGAGTACTTCAAAACTTTTTTTGAAGACATATTTTATAACCAACCTGAAGATAAAATTAGAAACTCAATAGGTAACTTCTTCAACGACTTATTTGACAGAGAAAAACCATTCACAAAATCAGATTTGGATATGATTGCAACAATATATAAAATTTTGGACAGAAGTATAAAAAATCCTTCATAGTATTTACAATAACCAATAAAAGTTTAATTTATAACTAATAAAAACAATAAAAAAATAAAGATGGAAACTTTAGAAAAAATCAAAACATTGACAGAAGAATTGTCAGTTGACACGTCTAAATTTTTTAAGGGAAATAAGAGTGCGGGTACTAGAGCAAGAAAGACTGCTCAAGAATTAAAAGCGTTACTTCAAACCCTTAGAAGTGAAATTTTAGATGAAAGAAAAAAAGAAGATAATGAATAATTTGGATACGATATACTTATTTCTATTCATTTTCTTTACTTTGAACATTCTGAGGAATGTCTTCAGGTTTATAAGGGCTTTATCATCAAATCCTCCACAAAGGTTAATTTTGAATGGTAAAGACCTTATTTTCCTTGGGGTCTCCGTTTCATATTTTTTAACCTACTTAATTAAAATTTAAAATGAGTTTATATAAAGAATTTTCGACACTATTACCTTACATACAATCTGTAAGAAAAATAAAAACTTACTTGAGTTTTGATGTTAGTTTTCCTAAAACATGGAGACTACCTAAAAAATTTGTACAAGAAGACAAAGTTATGGAACAACCCTCAACAACTCCAGATGAAAGATTGTTTTCATTTGTCTCCGAAATATCAGAAGAAAGTATTGAAAACACATCAACTAATTTACAAAACATCATCAAATACAATTTGGAGAGGGAAGAAAAAGAAAGATTGTTTGAAAGTAAAGTAACTGAGTTAAAAGAAATATTTGACAAACAAAATCTGAAAAATCTGAAAAATTTAAAATTTGATATTAAAAATAACAGAATAGAATTTGATGACAATGAAGAAGAAATCGGAGCAACTAGAGTGGTTGAATAATGAAAAAACAAAAGATAAAAAAGAATTAGAACGAGAAAAAATGTCTTTAATCAATGAGATTAAAAAATTGAAAAAAGAGGAAATCGTTACAAAAAAAATAGAAAAAATAAGTCTATGGAAAAGAATAATAAAGGTATTAATGGGTTAATCGAACAATTAGCCATCTTATCTGATGAGGTCGGTAAAGTTTTTCCAAAAAGTAAATCAGTTGTCGTGTATTCATTAACTGACGAAGATTTCAATTTTGTTAAAACACAAGTAGGGAATTATGATAGTTCGACTAAACAATTTAAGATTGACATCTCAGGAATTGAATTCATCTTTTTAAAAGATGAGTTGTTGAATGACGTTGAAGATAAGACTTAGAATAACCTTTTTCAGTTAACAACTCATACAAGAATTTTCTTTGATAATTAGAATAGTCTTTAACAAAAAGACAATCACTTCGTTTTTGAGTTTTGAATAATTCAGAAATACTGTCGATGAATCTTTCAGAATCATCGACATTTTTAAATGTAAACAAATTTATTTTATCGTCGTTTTGTAGAACAATTTTATTGTTTAACTTCGACACTAATTTTAACCCATCGGATTTCAAATATTTTTTAATGAACACAGGGGTTGTAATTTTATTTTTAGTTTCATAGTCCACAAACTCCTCTTCTACACGGTATTTTTCTATTTTCGAGATGTTGTAGTCTCCATTATCCAAATCAACTTTTATTTGTCTACCTATATCATCTTTTAAAAACAAGGGTAAAAAAGTTCCTGAAGTTTTTTCAAGTAAAGCTAATTCAAAATCACAATAAACACCATTTTCATACATTTTAGGAAAAATAACATTTTCAGAGTCTGAGATTAATTTTTTGAAAAAAAATTGTGCCTTTTTATGGGTTTTAAATTTATTGATTATTTTCTTTTTTCTTTTATTCTTAAAAAGAACTACAAGATAATTTTGTGTGTGTTCCATCACATATGACTTATTTTGGTTATAAACATAAAATATAACATAATTCAGTTATAAATAAATATACCACATGAATCAGGATAATTTTTACAGTATACTTGGTGTAAATGAAAATGCAACACAAGATGAAATAAAAAAAGCGTACCGTAAATTAGCGGTAGAACACCACCCAGATAAAGGAGGGTCAGAAGAAACGTTTAAAAAAATTTCAGAGGCTTATGACACTGTCGGGGATGAGAAAAAAAGAACCGAGTACGATAATAAAAGGAAGAATCCTTTTTTTGGACAAAATGGAGGGAATCCGTTTCAAGACTTCGGAGACATTTTTGGAGGTTTTGCTCAAAGGAAAAGAACTGTACCTGATAAAGTTATTGAACTCGATGTAACAGTTTTAGAATCATTCAATGGGGCAGATAAAGTAATTAATTATAGTAGAAATCACGCATGTAATACATGTAATGGTAAAGGGGGTGATAAGACCAAGTGCGGTGCTTGTAATGGACAAGGGTTTACCCAAGTTACCATGGGAACAGGATTTTTTGCTCAAGTATTTAGACAACCATGTGCAACTTGTAGAGGGGAAGGTGAATTATATAAAACTAAGTGTGGAACTTGTCACGGTTCAGGTACTAAAAGTGAAACTGAAAGTATGAAAATAAAACTACCACACGGAGTCGATGAAGGGCAGTTTTTCAAGATGCAAGGTAAAGGTGATTTTAGTAACGGAATTTACGGTAACTTGATAATAAAAATCAAAATAGTTCCTGAGAATAATTTTGAGAAAAACATGAATGATTTGATTTATAATGCTTACCTAAATCTTGATGACTTGAAGAAAGATACTTTTGAAATCCCGCATCCAGTAGGAAAAATGAATATAAAATTACCTAATGATTTTGACACTTCAAAACCGCTTAGGGTTAAATCAAAAGGATTTAATGGAGGTGATTTATTTATTAAACTTCACGTTAAATTTAAACGAGGATAATTAGAAATTTTCTAAAATATCCTTGAACAATTTAATAGTACCATAAATCGCAGCAAATAATATATAGAAAGAAACTACTATCATTGTTTTTTGACCCATATTTAGTCCTTTACCACATTTGCTACACTCTTTTTTTTCTGTTTCCATCTTGTTTTTTTTAAAAAAATAATTCATATTACATAAATAATCAACTATTTTGGTTTTAAGATTTGCCTTTATGGAAAATCTTTCTTATAATTAAATAAAAAAAAAATATGCTATCATACATTGGAGGTAAATCTAAAATTGGTAAATGGATTGTTCCATATTACCCTAAAGACATGGAAACATACGTTGAAACATTCGGAGGGATGTTTTGGTGTTTCTTCAACATGGACTTAAAACAGTTCCCAAACCTAAAGAAAGTTGTTTATAACGACTTTAATCCACTAAATTATAATTTATTTAAATGTATTCAAAACCCAAATGAATTGTTGAACGCAATTAACTCAATTGAATGTCAAAAGTTTGGGGAAGAAACAACACCACCAATATACAAAGAACAATTTATAAGGTTTCAGGCTGAAATATTTGCGGATGGTTTCAGCGTAGAACCTGGTAATTATGAAGTTGCCGCTAAATACGCTTATGTTCTTACCCAAGTTTTTAGTGGTTCTAAACCTGAGACAAGCTCATTTATTGACTTGAAAGGTAAGTATAAATCAAAGTATCTTACATTTAGAGATAAATTGTCTAAACCTGAATGGGTAGAACATTTCTTGAAAATTACGGATGTTGAAAATATGGATTTTGAAGAAGTGATTAAAAAATACGATTCAGAATCAACCTATATATATTTAGACCCTCCTTATTGGAAAACTGAAAACTATTACTCTAATCATGATTTTGATAGGAATGACCATGAAAGACTTGCTAATTGTCTTAAAAACGTAAAAGGTAAATTCTCATTATCATATTATGATTTTGAACTTTTACATGAATGGTTTCCTGAGAACGAATATAAATGGGAGAAAAAACAATTTGCTAAAGCGGCCGCAGCAAAAAAAGGTGTGTCACAAAATATGGGGGAAGAGTTATTAATAATGAATTATTAAGAATTTTTCGTATCTTTGGATATTTATTTATAAAAAAGTGGAAATGAGAATTACATCTTTATTATCGAAATTAATATTGGAACAATCTAGATTCCAAGTTCTATATGACAAAATGGTAAAACCTTCAACCAAAGCGGTTGAAAAAAATAAAAAGGCCACAGGCCTTATGGGTTTTGATACTTTAAAAGCTATCATATTTTCAGACCCAACAACTAAAGCCTCTGAAAATTTTGACATTGCAGGTGCTAATGTTGACGAAATGGAAAAAGTTAAAGTTGGTAAGTACACTCAATGGTTACTTAAGAACTTTATCAGTCCTAAACCAACTGAGTTAGAACTATCTGGTGAGGTTGACTTTAATAGTCGTGAATATAAAAATGCGGTGTCTGAGTTTAGAAGATTGTTTTTGGAAGATTTATATAAAACCACCGACGATTTAAAAAAATTCGAAAGAGCTAAACAATACTTACCTCAAGACCAAAGAGATATTAATAAGTTCACCCCAAGAACTTTATTTGATACCCTTAAAGATTTTCAAATACCTGAAAAGAAAAGACAGGAACTTGAGAAAAAAGAGGCTAAGAAGACAAGGGAAGGGTTTAAACACGCTGGAGGAGAAATTCTTTATGAAGGGCCTAATTGGACATTGATTAGAGTATCTGACCAAGGTGCAGTTGGTAAAGATGCCGCAATTTATTACGGTGGTTTCCATGAATATGACCAAGGAGAATCAAGATGGTGTACTTCATCACCAGGACTTACGTACTTTAATGGGTATATTAAAGATGGACCTCTGTATGTAATTTTCCCTAACGATGATGGAGGACAAGTTGGTAAAAAAACAGGATTACCTGTTGAAAGATATCAATTCCATTTCCCATCCAATCAATTTATGGATAGACACGATAGACAAGTAAACCTTGTTGAAATGTTGAATGGTAAACTTTCTGAACTTAAAGAGTTTTTCAAACCTGAATTCGCTAAAGGTTTAATAACCAAAGGAGGGAATAAAGTTGAAATTAACTACCCTGATAGTTCGGCAGGTAAATTTGTTGCGTTGTACGGATTTGATGAATTGTTTGAATCGTTACCTGAATATATCGAACACTTATTAATTAATAATAAATCTAAAGAAGATATTGCTTTAGATGTTCCTGAAAGTTTAGGTAGATTTACTTCACTACAAGCGTTACTTTTACAAAACATTGTTAGAACTTTACCTGAAAGTATTGGGAAACTTTCTAACTTGAATTTCTTGGCATTACCTGGTAACAAACAACTTAAATCTTTACCAGCAAGTATTGCAGGATTAGAGTCATTAGCGTTTATTAACTTAAAAGATTCTAACCCAAATATACAAATACCACCTCAGTTGAAAGAAAGACTTAGTGAGGAAGGTCAAGGATTTTACTATGTGAATTAATTTTTTTATCATTAGATAAAAAAAATATGGTAAGGATGAAGAATGTTGATGTTGAAATTTATTTAAATCAATTGATTTCTTTTTTTGATAAGAATCCTAATGATTTAATTGACTTAATTGGAGAAATCAATAAAGATGATTTTTACAAAAAGGTTGAACAACAGTGTTATAAAAATTTCGAAAGTGGCGACGAAATATCCTTAACTCAAAAACAATTAATTGACATTGTAGTTTCAATCAAACAAGTAGACCAAACAGACGAGAAAAAGATTTTGGGGGTTTTTCAAAAAACAAAATTCGGTTTAATTTCTTTAAATTAATTTGTAGGTTAATTTTTTTTTACTATCTTTGTAGAACAAAATCTAACTTATATGATGAAAATAGAACAACTTAAACAAATTACCCCCGCAGTTTTCGCAACTTCCCCTTCAACCAAAATGTCCGACAAGTATGTTTTTGTACCTACTTTAGATATCGTAGAAAAATTCGAAAAAGAAGGATGGACTGTAGCCACCGCAAAACAAACTGGTAAAACAATTCATGGAGTTCATGAACTTAGACTTCGTAACGGTTCACTACCCCAAGTTGGTGATTCTATTGTTGAGGCAATTATCCGAAACTCTCACAATGGACAGGCAACGTTTTCAGTTAGCGCAGGTCTACACAGACTAGTATGTAGTAACGGACTTACCGTACCAACATCACTTTCAGAATCTTTTAACATTCGACACCAAAGATTCGATATTCAGGATGTTAAATCACTTACTGAAAGTTTCGCAGAAAGACTTCCTGTTATTCAAGGTTCAGTTGAAAGAATGATGAATCGAGAGTTGACCATGAAAGAGAAAATCGAATTCATTAAAAAAGCGATTAACGTTCGTTGGAAGTCAGGGTCAGTACCAACAAGTTTGGATGTTATGTCAATCGTACACCCAAGACGAGAGGAGGATAATAAAAACGACCTTTGGACGGTATTCAACGTAATCCAAGAGAACTTCACACAAGGTGGTTTAAAATATACCACAGACAAAGGTAGAAATACTGAGTTGAAAGGTCTTAAGAGTATTATGGCGGTACACAATGTGAACACTAAACTATGGGAACTGGCTGCAGAAATTTGTTAATCGGGAGGTAATACCTCCCTTTTTTTAAATTATGGAAAAAAATAAAAACGACATATATAAATTTACTTCTAACGTATACAGGGTTGTACACTACAAGGACACTTGTAAGTATGACCCATCTAAGTACGAAGATGTTCATAAGAATGACTCATTTGATTTTGAAACAATCCCGACGAGAATTCATAATTCTTGGGAATTAAGTTCAGAAACTCAAGGGGAAGATGAGTACAAAAAAAATTATGGTAATCCATTGTCTTTTGTTTACCATCATAGATTCACGATTGTTGTTGGAAAGAACGAAAGTAAAACCTACATAAAATTATTCGAGTACACTCGAACAAGAGAACAAGGTAAGAAGTATTTTAAACTCAGAACTATGGTTAATTACATTAGTTTTAACCATGTGACCAACTCATTGTATGTTGGTTATATATCTAATTACCATAAAAAGAGAAAATTTTCTAAAAGAGTTAGAAAAAACGGTTTTAGGGAAGAACCATTATCTAGAATTAAAAGTATAATTAATTCACACCTTTCTGGGATTGGTAAACAAGACAGTGAGATTCTTTTCAAAAAGAGTGAAATTATAAATAAAACAATCCAAAGTTTTTTGGATAATATTCCTGGTTCAGATAATTACAGACATTTAGAACCTGAAGAACAACTCTATCGTTTACATTTGGATAAATGGGGAGTTAAATTATCAAATAATTGGAATGCGTTTTCTCTAAGTTACCCACAACCTAAAAAGAAAGATTTTGTTAAAAACAAAATGAAATACATTGATGTTATAATGAACATCCACGGGTTAAATGGTGATAAAATAAAAAAAGTTTTACATCAGGTAACAAGATTTCAAGGGACTGATGTTTTTAGGTGGGCATCTAATTTCTTTGGTAAAGATTTTTTAATGTCTAAAGAACCTGAGTTTCTTAAACAACTTTTTGAGACTACCCACTATGTAGGTAATTACGATAATTCTGACCTTTTAACCAAAAAGGAGAAGGAAAATGCGTTTATGATTTATAAATTGTGTCTAATTGGTGAGATTGATGTTAATACATTTTATGACCATATTAGGATGATTAATCGAATTAAAAATTTTGAAGAGTTTAAATGGGATGCGGATAATTACACTAAATTTTCAGAAGAACATTATGATTTATCAGAGAAATTAGGATTTTACACTCAAGGAGATTTTACTAGAAAATATAACGAAGAGTTCATGAATAGAGTACAAGAACCTATGACGCTAGATTTTGAGTACTACCCCGTATTACTCTCAACATCTAAAGAGTATAATATGGAATCTTTTGTTCAATCTAATTGTGTTAAAGGTTATATTAACAGAGCTGAGTCATTAATTATCTCTTTAAGACGAGGGTCAAAAGATTCTAAAGATAGGGCGACCATAGAGTTCAAAATATGTGAAATTAATGGTAAAATAGTTTTAAGGAGAGTTCAAACTCTTGGAAGATTCAACCAACGATTAACTCCTGAATGGGATGACTCTATAAGATTACTTGACACTAATATTGAAAAAATAACTGACGAGAAATTATTTAAAACACCTTCAGTTGAATTAAAAATAGGAAATAAAGTCATGGAGTCCAACTCTGTATTTAAACGTTCTAAATTCCACGGAAAACATGACGAACTTTTCCTTATTTGGGAAAAAGAAGGTATAACTAATATACAGTCTCGGAATAATGAGGTTTATTTACCTAATGGACTTTTTTAATATATTTCTAATATGAACATACCTAAACATTGTATCGAGATTTTTAAAGATAAGTTTAACACTTATCCATCTTTCATTGGTCTTAGTTTTCAATTAGAGAATATAATGATTAAAAAAATAAATGAAAAATCAAAACTAATCTGGGTAAATAAAACCGTGACTAAAGATGAAAAAAAAGAAAATGAAAAATTTTTAGAGTACGATTCTACAGGTATCTTGATATATATAAAGGATGAGAATTTAGTAACTTTTTTAACAACGTCTGAAAAGATACAAAATGTTGAACTAATTCTATCACAATTAAAACGTATAAAAAAATAATATGGAAATCACACAACAAGAATTAAAGGAAAAAATCAATAACGGTGAAAAACTAATTGTAGATTTTTGGGCACCATGGTGCGGACCATGTAAAATGGTTAAACCATTATTTGAACGAGTTTCAGAAAAATCAGAAGTGCCCATGTACACACTTAATGTTGATGAAAATAGAGAACTTTCAGTTGAATTAGGGGTTAGAGCAATTCCGACAATTAAATCATTCAATGGAGGGAAAGTTGTTGACACAAAAGTTGGAGTACTACAAGAAGCTCAATTAAATGATTTGGTAAACGGTTTGATAAATGGATAAGGCATTAATACTATACACTATGGATGGATGTCCATATTGTGACATGATTAAAAATCAATTAAAGGAAAATAATATTGATTTTTATGACCGAGACATTTTCAAGTATGAGAAAGAGTTTGACATGTTTGTTGAAGTAGTTGGGAGTGATTACGTACCAGCATTTATGATTGTTGAGGACGTTCATGGTGAAGACCCAAAACCACATTTGTTTACTCCCGAGAACGATTTTAGTACTATTGATGAAGGAGTTGAAATCATTAAACAGTTCATTCTTTGATGAATCTTAAATTCAAAAAAAACGGAATAACCCATGAACCAATAAATCATTGGTTATTGTCTGACGGGAATTATTTAATCATATATCAGGGTAGTCGTGGAGATTGTCCTGATATTGATTTTATAGTTAAATATAAAAATGAAAAAACTAGGTTACGAGCTCCTTCCCACACTCATTGGATTGTTGATTTATTATTAAAATCAGAATCTTCTCCTGACAGAGTATGCCAATTTATAAAAGAATGGATTGAAATATATGAGGTTACAGAACCATTTAAAACTAAAGAAGAAAGAAATAATTATCAACTAATTTATAATCAGTATTTTTCTGAAAATTATTGGGATTTAGATAACATCGGGTCTTTTTCAGTTGAGTTTTTGTCGGGACTTATTGAACTCTTCATTAAATGTGAAAAAAGAACTGAAAACGCATTTATGTTCAAAAATCTTTTAAGTTTAGTGAAAGATTATTGTGAGGGTAAAAAGGACTTTTACCAAATTATTTCGTATTCGAAAAGAGTTTAAATTATAATTAAATCATTCAGTCTATCTTTAATAAACCATTTAGGTTTATTTAATTGATTTTCAATCTCATATTCTAAATCCAAGTCTGAAATAAATTCATTCTTAAATTTAGTAACATTGAAATCGAAAACGTCTAAAATTAAAGATTCTATTTTTTTCTCAGGTATTTTAGAATCCGACACGACTTTTATATCATAATCTTCCTCTGAATCTTTTTTATTTGTGAATTTAAAAATTACTTTATTAGCTTCTATAGTATTGAAAATTTGGTTAAATATGTATTCTGAATAGAATAAGTTAAGTCTTCCTGATTTTAAACTGTAACCATACGGAAACTCTGATTTGATAGATAGTAAATCAAGTTCCTCAATAATTGAGTCATCTGATTTTTCAGGAACGGAAGATATATTTTTTACTAATAAGTCTTTTAGGTCTATCGATTCGTCATAAACACTAAGAATGTTGTTATTAACAAAATCTAACATTTCTTGTGGGAATCTAATAAACTCACTATTATAAAAAACAAAGTAATTCTTGAAGTCAACAAAATTATAGTTGTACTGGATTACATCAATAAAATTTATATTAGTAATACCATGTGGGAATAGTAAGTATTGGTACTTTTCAACAAAAGAATTTCGTATATCCTGT
>Ga0315903_10000202_pt1 | contig 88648 bp, 70 predicted proteins | sample LakEriMetagenome_7_FD_203524 | JGI IMG/M metagenome (GOLD analysis project Ga0315903, IMG submission 203524) | Freshwater fungal communities from buoy surface, Lake Erie, Ohio, United States - Buoy 2 MA119 | ecosystem: Environmental > Aquatic > Freshwater > Lake | place: USA: Lake Erie, Ohio... | reverse complement strand
CGCCCGCCTCGTCCTCACAGATTTCCGGCTCGCGGCGCAATCACCGCTCGGCGCGGCCAAACCCTCGTCCTACGCCATCCCCATGATCCTCCAGCGCAGGGCCGTGGCCGCCGGAGGGAGCGATGCCCTCGTGCTCGCCGCAGACGGTTCCGTCGCCGAGGCCGCCATGAGTAATCTGTTCACCGTCCTCAACGGCAGGGTCATGACCCCGCCACTCTCTTCCGGATGTCTCCCCGGCATCACCCGCCATGCCGTTCTCGCCTGCTGCGAAACGCTGGCACTGCCCGCCGCGGAAACCCGCCTCACCATCGACGACCTCAGGGCAGCAGACGAACTCTTCCTGACGTCCGCCGTGCGCCGCATCCAGCCAGTCAGTGCCCTCGCTCCACGGGAATTTCCAGACGCCCCCGGGCCCATCACGGCACGCCTCACGGAAGCGCTTCATGCCATGATCGACCGGAAATCGGTTCAGCTCTGAGAGGGCCAACAGGCTCTCAGGGCTTCTCCACAAGCCAGATGTTCCGGTAACGCACGGGATTGCCGTGATTCTGCAGGTGCAGCGGCCCCGGTTCCGGACCATCAGCGAGCGGAGCCGCCGTGGTCGCCTGCGGTAGCTCCACCTGGTCGTGAATGACTACGCCATTGTGCTTCACCGTCACCTTCGCGTTGGCCGTCTTCTTGCCGGAGCCATCAAACTTCGCCGCGGTGAAATCAATGTCGTAGGTCTGCCAGGCGAGCGGCGGAAGACACATGTTCAGATCGGGGGCCTTGATGCTGTAGATCCCGCCGCATTCGTTGTTCTCGCCTTCCAGTCCGAAGGAATCAAGGACCTGCACTTCGAAGCGGCTCTGATTATAGAAGCCACTGTTGCCGCGGTCCTGCCCCCGCGCCTTCGGCTTGTAGGCCAGCATGAATTCCAGATGCAGATGATAGCTGCCGAACTTGCGCTTCGAATCCTGGCCCTCCTTCAGCAGCTTGTCCTCACTCATTCCGCTGCCGTTCCACGCATCGGCATTGGTCCCATCAAAGAGCACCACGGCCCCCTCCGGAGCCTTCGCTCCCATGGTCGGACTCACCCGCGCCACCCGCTCAAGAGTGTCGCTTCCCATGGTCACCTTCCCGTTCCGGAGCACGCCGCTCTGCGATCCAAGGGAAATCTTCACGGCCCCGCCCTCCCACAGCCCCGTCCCCTTGACGCGGCCATCCCGCCGACCGTCCCAGCCCGCGCCGGGCAGCCCGCCCGGATAGAGCACCGCCTTGAATTTCCCCTCGCCCTCGGCCACCAGCTGCAGCCCCACCTTCTTGCCTCCCACCATCCCGGCATATTCCCCCTGATGCGCAAAATCAGCGTCGGCCGCCGCTTTCGCAGGATCAATGTAGAGTCCAGCCGGTTCTTCCGCAGCAATCGGCAGAAGTCCAATCAGAGAGACAGCAAGCAGCAGGGTGGTTTTCATGGCATCAGCAGGTTAAGGTGATCAAAGCAGATCTGGCTCCAGGTTTCCAGCGACCCGCGCCGCGCCGCCAGTTCCTCGCGGCTCAGAAAGGCCAGCTCGGTAATGGGGGCCTCGTTCGCCGCCACATCATCCCCATCCAGATCAAACAGATGCACGACCCCGAGGTGCACCTGGCCCACTTCGTTGGAGTCATCATTGATAAGGCCCACAATGCGCTGGCGGTACCCGCAGCGCAGCACCAGTTCCTCGTTCATCTCCCGCTCCACCCCGGTCAGATAGGTGTCCTTCTCCACAGAGGCCTGCACCGCATCGTCGGCATTGATGTGCCCCCCGATGCCAAGTGATCCCTTGGATGCCAGCCGCTGCTCGTTGCTCTTCCCGCCCCGCACGTAGTGCAGAAACCGGCCTTCATGATGAAAGAGCGCATACGGAATGATCTGCTTGTGCGACGGATCCTCCTCGGCCGCATCACGCCCCAGAAAGAAATTGTTCGCCGGATCCAGAAACACCGGCAGATACCGGTCCACGTCAGTGGTCAGCCCCTCAAAAGCACCAAGTTCATCAAAGAGTCGGCGCGGTACCACCAGTACCCGTTCGTCTGGCCAGCGGAGGGAAGTAGACATGATCTTAAATCTCTGTCCGCTGTCCGGCCACTCCCCGGTCCGCGCAAGGGCAGGATCCCTTCCGCACCTGCGGCAGGCATCACTCGCGGCGCAGCTTCGGCTCGATGAACGCCAGCAGAGCGGCAAGGCTCTCCGCCTCCGGTTCGCAAGCCGTATCAATCACCAGATCGGCCTGCTCGGGTTCCTCAAACCCGGAATCGCGACCCGTGAACTGCTTCACTCCACCGCCCTCCGCCTTGGCATACAGTCCCTTCACGTCCCTCGCCCGGCAGGTCTCGAAATCCGCCTTCACATAAATCCCGTGAAAGTCATCTTCACCCACGATCTGCCGCACCAGCGACCGGAACGCCTTCGTCGGCGTGATGAAACTGCAGAGCACCACCACCCCGGTGCCGCAGAAAAGCCGCGCGACTTCCGCCGCCCGCCGCAGATTCTCCCGGCGGTCATCATCGGAAAACCCCAGCCCGCGGTTCAGTCCCGTGCGCAGCAGATCCCCGTCCAGCAGCACCGTCAGATGCCCTTTCTGATTGAGCGCCTTCTCCGCAGCGGCCGCGAGCGTGCTCTTGCCGGCTCCACTCAGACCATACAGCCAGAAAACCCCGCCGCGCTGCTTCGTGAGGGCTTCACGGGCACTGCGGCCCAGAAACCGGATGGGTCCAGTCGATAGATTCTCGTTCATGCAAGGCAAGTCTTTGGTACGCAGCCCGACCCTGTGGACGTCCCGCGCATCGTGCAAGCGCAAGGCGCATCCCCGGGCATCACGCCTGCGCAGCCGGAACCGCCAGCGGCTGCAGGTCGGGAACAGATGGCCCCGTGACCTGCGCAAACCGCGTCTTCGAGCGCAGCAGAAGGGTCCCGAGCGCCAGATCCGCAATCGGCAGGACCACATTGAAATTCTTGTGCATGTAGCGGTGATGCAGCACGTGATGCCCATTAAGGCGCTGGAACAGCCAGCCCTTCTCAAGCCTGCGCTGCTTCGGCAGATGCATGCACCAGTGAATGTACTCGTACACCACATAGTAATTGCCGACCGCAGCCACCACCCCGGCCGCAAATCCCCATTGCCCGATCAGCCACCCCAGCAGCACCAGCGGCAACGAACCAATGAGCACCAGCACCGGCCCATTCCACCAAGCCATCGGAATGGTCTCCTTGTCCCTGTCATGCTGAAGATGATAGGTGTGGTCGGCCTTGAAAATCTGATGATGCACCACCGCATGCGCCTGAAATGGATAGCGGAACCACCCGAGGGGACGGTGCATCACGTATTTGTGCAGCACCCATTCGAAAAACGAGGCGAACACGGTTCCGGAAACGAATCCGGCTATGATCCAGAGAAGCAGAGACGATGACATGACGGGGGATAAGGAGGATTCCCGCCTGCCGTCGGCCTGTCGGCGCCAACCGGAAGATCTGGGGCCGCCCTGCTCGGGCCTTCTCCCCCCGAACGCAACCGGGAACGCGGTTGCGGCCCGTCCCCGCCGCGGCTCCCTTGCCTGATGCTCGAACGTCTCCGCTGCGGCGTCATCGTGACGGACGCCTTCAAAGACTGGCTCGCCTCATGGCACCAGCGGGAAAGCCCCGCCGCCCCCGGCTTTCTTCCGGAACTGAGCTACGTCCGCTGCGCGGAAGGAGACCGCGCCGGACAATCATGGGCCAGCCTCGTCTGGAGGCCCCGCAAAGGCCTCGAAGATCACGAAATCTTCGCCGTCGGCCCATGCTCCCTCCACCTCAGCAGCCAGACCCGCAAAGCCCTCCGCGAACGCTGCCTCGACATCCGCGATGGCCAGATTGCGGTCATCTGATTTCCCTCCGCAGAGACGGATGACTTGCCCGTGACAGCGCAGCCGGCCCGCATACTGTCCATACCCAGAAACATTCCGCTGAATCCATGAAACGCTCCGCCTTCCTCCTTCTCTGTTCCCTGACCATGGCCTCCGCAGGCGAATGGACCCAATGGCGCGGCCCCGGCCGCATGGACCATTCCCCCGACAAGGCCATCCTCTCCTCATGGCCCGAAGGCGGTCCGAAACAGCTCTGGCTCAGCCGCGACGGCGGCCTCGGCTACGCCGGATTCTCCGTGGCCGACGATACCCTCTACACCATGGGTGCCCTCAGCGGCGGCGAAAACGTCATCGCCCTCGACGCCGCCAGCGGGAAAACCAAATGGTCCGTCCAGCTCGATAACCGCATCTACCCGAACCAATGGGGCGACGGCCCCCGCATGACCCCGACCATCGACGGCGACCGCCTCTACGCTCTCAGCGCCAGCGGTGTGCTCGGCTGCCTGAACCGCGCCGATGGCAAGGTCCTCTGGAAGGCCGACCTCGTGAGCGACTTCGGCGGCAAGCTCCAGAGCTGGGGCTACACGGAATCGGTCCTCGTCGACGGACCGCGCGTCCTCTGCACCCCCGGCGGCAGCAAGGGCACCATGGCCGCCCTCGACAAGATGACGGGCAAACTCCTCTGGCAATCGAAGGACCTCACGGAGGAAGCCCAGTATTCCTCCCCCATCCTCATCGAACACGGAGGCAAAAAACAGGTCGTCCAGCTCGTCGGCAAAAAAGTCTTCGGCCTCAGCCCGGAAGACGGATCGCCCCTCTGGCAGGGCGACTTCCCGGGCCGCGTCGCAGTCATTCCCACTCCCATCTACCATGATGGCCATGTCTACGTGACCGCCGGATACGACGTGGGAGCCCGCATGTTCAAACTCGGCGGCGATTCCCCGGAACTCGTCTACGAAAGCAATAAAATGGTCAATCACCACGGCGGCGTCATCCTCGTGAACGGGAAACTCTACGGCCACTCGGACAAAGGCGGCTGGACCTGCCAGGATTTCCTGACGGGCGAACCGGTCTGGCAGGACAAGACCCTCGGCAAAGGCTGCTGCGCCTACGTGGCCGGTCACCTCATCTGCGTCTCGGAAAAGGAAGGCCACGTCGTTCTCGTGGAAGCCTCGGAAGCCGGCTGGAAGGAAAAAGGCCGCTTCACTCTCTCCCCCCAGACCGAACAGCGCAAACCCCAGGGCCGCATCTGGGTCCACCCCGTCATCGTCGATGGCCGCCTCTTCCTGCGCGACCAGGAATTGATCTACTGCTACGACATCAAGCCGCGCTGACGCAGGGAAGGGGAGCACTGCCATCCGGAGCATGGAGCCACTTCCTGATCCGCCGGAATCATGGCGACTCGCCATCATCGGTTCCGGTGCCGTCGGTTGCTACTACGGCGCAAAACTGGCCCGCGCCGGCAGCCGCGTGAGCTTCCTCATGCGCAGTGACCTCGCACACGTGCGCCGCCACGGACTCGATATCCGCAGCCACCTCGGCGACTTCCATCTCCCCGCAGTCCATGCCTTCGGATCGACCGACGACATGGGCCCGGCCGATGTCGTCATCATCACGCTCAAAACGACGGCGAATCCCGCCCTCGAAACTCTGCTGCCGCCGCTGCTGCATCCCGGGACAAGGATTCTCACGCTACAGAACGGCCTGGGAAACGAGGAATTTCTCGCGGCTCGCTGGGGCGCGGACCGCGTCCTCGGCGGCGTCTGCTTCACCTGCATCAACCGCACGGCCCCCGGCCGCGTGGAACACACGGCCCAGGGAGCCCTCGCCCTCGGCAGCCTCACGCCCGCCAGCCACGCCACCGCCGCCGCCATGGCCCACCTTTTCGAAAGGGCCGGCGTTTCCTGCCGCCACGCCGATGATGTGACCGCCGTGCGCTGGCGCAAACTCGTCTGGAATATCCCCTTCAACGGTCTCGCTATCGCCGCAGGCGGCATCGATACCCAGCGCATCCTCGACGACCCCGCCCTCGCCACCCTCGCCTCCCGCCTCATGGAGGAAGTCATCGCCGCCGCAGGCCTGCTCGGCTACCCTCAGCCCGATGGACTCGTCAGCGATCAGATCGCCGCCACCCGTACCATGACCGCCTACCGGCCCAGCAGCATGATCGATTTCGTGGAAGGCCGGGAGGTCGAAACAGAAGCCATCTGGGGAGAACCCCTGCGCAGAGCCCTCGCGGCGGGAGCCGACATGCCCCGCCTCACCATGCTCTGCGCCCTCATCCGCAGCCTCGTCGCTCAGCGCCGCGCTGCCCTCTGAGATCCAGCAGGCTCCCAGGGCTCAGTCGCGCTTCACCCGCCCGCCGAGCGACAGAATGCGGGCGTTCGCCTTGGCGGCTTCGGCCTCGGCAATGTTTCCCATGCGGACATGGATCTGGGAAAGCGAGGTCCACGCAAGGAGATCATTAGGCCGCAGGTCGGTCGCCATGAGGGCAGCTCCCAGCGCCCCCTTCAGGTCGTCGTTCCGCAGCAGAACCATCCCCAGCCCGTGCCAGGCATCGAAATTCCCCGGAGCCAGCACCGTCGCTTCCCGGAAAAGCCCGGCCGCCCCCTCGAGATCGCCAATCGCCAGACAGCCACTCGCGTCATCGATCAGATCAATGGCGCGCTGCTCGGCTTCGTCGCTCACGGCTTTTTTTCAAGAACCATGCCGGGCATGCATGGAGCCCGGCGGGAAAAACATTCAGCGGACTTCCTGCGCCGCATCGCGCCGCGAGGAAAACCATGCCTGGAACACCGGGCTCGGCGGCGTGAAGGGCGACCCGCCGTCCCCTGCCGTCATGCCTTTGGTCATGTTCTGCTTGTCTTCCTCCATCTTGGGATCCTTCGGCAGTTCTTTCTTCGCCACATGCACCAGCAGCAGACCTTCTGGCACGTCCAGGGGCTCGGACGTCTCTCCCGGATTGAGCTTGCGGCACTGCGTGAGCACCAGGCCGGAATTCGGAATCGTCTGCGGTGGTGGCTGCTTGCCCGTGAAAACCGGGATCTCGCCCGCCGTCAGCCCAGCCGCCGAAACCGCTTCGAGGAACGGCTTGCTTTCCTTGAGTGCCTCGGCAATCGCCGCCCGCGCCTTCGTGGCCGCTTCCTTCATGGCCTCACCCGCCTTGGTCTCCTTCAGTTTCGCCGCAATCTTCTCCTTCACTTCCGCCAGCGGCAGCACCCCGGCCTTCGTCACGCTGACGACCTCGAACAGACACCAGCCATTGGCCGTCTGCACCGGATCACCCGGTCCAGGCTCGCCCGCAAACATGGCCTCGATGGCCGCGGTCTCGGCCTTGATGCCCTCAGGCGGAGCCGCCTTCGTGAATTCCGCCTGGGCCGCCTCGAAGCCCGCCCCCTTGGCGGCTTCCTCGAACGGTTGTGCTCCCCGTTCCTCGGCCACCAGCGCCGTCGCAAGGGAATCAACCTTCTGCAGCCATTCCCGTTCGGTCTTCTGGAATTCCTCCATGGCCTTGGTGTGGACGTCGAGGGCCTTGGTGTACTCTTCCTGCTTCTTCTTGAATTCTTCTTCCTTCGCCTTCTTCGCTGCCTCGTCCGTGATCTTGCTCAGGTCTTCCGTCACCGGAGCCACCGGGGCCACCGGAGAGGCCGGCTTGGCCGCAAAGACATACTTCACAGAGCGCTTCTCATCGGAAAGCACCGAAGCATCCGCGGGCGCTGCCTTGGCCTCTCCCTCCGCCGGGGCCGGAGCCTCGGACTTGGCCTTCTCCGCATCGTAGAACTTCTGAATCTCTTCGTCGCCCACCGTCTGCTCGGCATACTTCTCCTTCGGAGCCAGCGCCGTGAAGGCTGTCACCTTCGCATTCTGCACCGCATAGGCCGCATCAACCTCCGCAGGCGACGGCGCAAAGCTGCCGCCCACCAGTTTGCTCATCTTCTGGAAGAGAATGATGTCGTGCGCCAGATGGTAGAGCTTCCGCTCAGTCGTCGTCTTGTCCCCCAGCGCGCCGCTGCTCAGAAACGCTTCATACTTGGTGATGTCGAAGCGCCCACCCGTGCGGAACGCCCCCAGTTCCTGAATCATGCGGGCAACATCCTCCCGGTCAGCCGCAATCCCGAGCTTCTTCGCCTCTTCACGCATCACCATCACGTTGAGCGTGAAATCCATGTCCTCGCCCGAATTCCTGCTCGTGTTCTGATACCGGTTCGAAACCGCACTCAGCGTATTCACGAACTTCTGCGAAGGATCACTGAAGCGCGCCATGAAGTCGTTCCCCTCAATCATGGCTCCCAGCCGGCCGGCAATCATCTGCATCTCGTCAACCGACTGCTTTTCCCCAGCCGAGAAATCACGCCCGTAAAGAGTACCCGCCCGGGTTCCCGAACCAGTGCGCTGATTGGGATCGTACAGGAAAGTGAAGGCGATGATGACGACGACCGCGATGATGCACATCAGGACGTAGTGGTGCTTGCGGAGAGTCTCGAGCATGGCGGGTGTGACGGGAAAGCGGTTGCAGGCCGGTACAGCAGGAAAGCAGATGCCTGCCGCGGACGGGAACCGATAGTAGGGTTGGCCCTCCCCACGGGCAACTGGATTTTGGGCCGCGGGGATTCGGGCTTGCGGGAACAGGGGAGGGCGGAACCTTCCGTCCATGAACGCCCGCGCCACCACCACCGTCCTCGGGACTCTGCTGCTGGTCTCCGCGGGCTTCCACCTGCGCAGCGCCCTGCAGCCGGAAACCCCGGTTCCGCCCTGCGCCAGCCCCCCGCCGCCTCCGGATTCCGGCCCGCAGCTCCGGATTCCGGAAATGGATTTCTCCGGCACCGGACTGTCGGACGTTTCATGGAAGCTGCCGGACACAGAGCTTCCTCCCGGACCCGGTTGGCAACCCGCCGCCCCCGGTGCACTCCAGTCCCCGACCCTCGCCCCGGAGCCCTCCCATTCTTCTCCATGAACGCCGAAGCCGCTCCCACCCCGCCGCGCCTCATCCGCAACCTCCTGCTCGGCCTCCCCATCGGCCTCATCATCACCAGCATCATCGCCATGGTGATCTACTTCCGGCTCGAGGATCGCGACCGCGCCAAGTCAGGCCGCCCCGTCACCCGGCAACCCGTCGACCGCGCCGAACTCGCTTCGCAGGTCCGCATGCTCGGCGAAACCATCGGAGAACGCCACGCCGCCAGGCCCGACCGCCTCCGCATGGCCGCCAAATTCATCGTCTCCACCCTCGGCTCGGCCAATTTCGGATTCAAACCGACCATCGAAACCTTCACCTCGGGCGACCAGGAATTCTCGAACCTCATCCTCGAACTGACAGGAACCTCGGACGCCCGCTGGGGCGAAGTCGTCGTCGTGGGCACCCATTACGATTCACCCACCGGAAGCCCGGGAGCCAATGCCAACGCCACCGGAGTCGCCGCCGTCATGAGCCTCGCCCGCGCCTTTGCCGGTTCGGCCCACGAACGGACCCTGCGCTTCGTGTTCTTCGCAAACGGGGAGGCTCCCGCCCCGGGCCGCGTCGATCCCTCCGGGGCCGCTCACTACGCCGATGGCCTCCGCCGCCGCGGAGAATCGGTCGTCGCCATGGTCGAACTCGGTTCGCTCGGTGCATGGCAGACCATGCCGGGCAGTCAGCAGCCCCTGCCGGGATCGGTGCCTCCGCTTCCGGAAACTGCCAACTTCCTCGCATTCATAGCCTCACCCTCCGGAACCCCGCTCGCTCAGGCCGCCGCATCGTGGTTCCGCGAAAGCAGCACGCTCCCATGCCATGCCGCCGAAGTTCCCGCCGGCACCGCGGGGCCCCGGGGCGACTGGCTGGCTTTCTCCTCGGCCGGATTCCCCGCGCTGCATATCAGCGATACCGGTATGCTGCGGAATCCCCGGCACGGCACCGCCGACGACCGCCCGGATTCCATCGACGAGGACCGCTTCGCCGCCGCCGTCAAAGGCCTCGAAGGATTCCTCGCACGACTCGCCAATCCCGGCCCCGCAGGCACACCCTGACTCCAGCCGCACAACCACGGTCCATCCTCCGGAAAGGGCATGCCCCCGGCCACGGATTTGACCGCCGGCAGGAACTTGCTCTGCGCGCCCGCAAAGAAAAACCCGGTGACGTCCACAGGGAACGCCACCGGGTCGGGTGAATCAAGCAGGCCGGCTTACTGCAGCAGACTTTCCAGAGCCTTCTCCTTGGCGGCCGCCGGCTGGAAGTCGAAGGCGCGCATGAGCAGATCCTTTTCTTCCTCGGGCGTGCCGTCGTGCTTTACAGCCTTCGCAATCCATTCAGCACTCGTGGCTGCCCGGCTCCGCCAGAGAATGGCACGCCCTGCCGCCGTCGTTTCCGGATGCGGCACCAGCGCCACATAAGCCGCCAGACAGGCATCCCACTGCAGCGCCGCCCCAATCCCCAGCGCTTCCAGATACCAGCGGTCCTTGCCATCGTGCTGCTTCGCCAGCTGCGCCCACAGCGGAGCCATCGCTTCCGCCTTCTCAAAACGCAGGGCAATGACAGCTTCGCGGCGCACCGCTGCCGAGGGATCATTGACCAGTCCGGCCACCAGCGCCGGCAGATCCATCTTGAGCTGACGCGCTAGCCGCAGACCAAGGCAGCGGATATCCTCGTCCTTGTCCGCAAGGGCCGCCTTCACTGCCTCGCCACCCTTGCCGGGAAGCTTGCCGAGAACCCAGAGGGCCCGCGCCCGCAGTCGGTTGTCGCTCCCGCTCAGATGCGGCTGCAGGGCCGCCACCGCCGCATCACCTGCCTTGCGCAGCGCCTCCCATGCCAGATAGCGCACGTCCTCATTCGGATTCGCCAGCGCCTGCGCCGCTCCCTCGGGCGTCGAGAAATCAAACGACGGAACCGCATAACCTTTGTGCCCCGCCGGTGTCACCCGGTACACCCGCCCATGATCAAGGTCTCCCATGGCATGACCACCAACTCCCGGGTCATACCAGTCGGCAATGAAGAGCGATCCATCGGGAGCCACACAGACATCGGACGGACGGAACCAGCGGTCGTTCTTCTGCCCCACAAGATTGTCCATGGTGGCCGCATAGCCCGCGCCCGACCGGGTCACAGGATACGCCCGCACAATGTTCGGCCCAGCATCGGCATGAATCATCTGACCATGGAAACGCGACGGCAGCAGGCCGCCTTCGTAAACCAGAATCCCGGTCGGGCTCCCCGCCCCCGTGTGCAGCAGATTGGGCACCACTCCGGGATCGCGCAGATGCCAGTGCGCCGCCTGCACTTCCTCGTCGGTTTTCGCATTCCCCTTGTTCCAGCCGGCTCCCGTCACCTCGTCGCGGTATCCATAGTTCCCGAATTCCATCACGAAATTGATCCGCACCCCCTTGTTGCCATCGTCATCATTGTCCGATTGCCAGATGCCGCCAAAGGAATCGACGGCGACTTCCCAGTTGTTCCGGAAATTCCACGCAACCGTCTCAAGCCCGCTGCCATCAGGATTGCAGCGGAAAATCATCCCTTCCTGATACGGCTGACGCGACGCCCGCACTTCGTTGCCGGCCGCATCCATGATCGGCTTGCCGTCCTTGTCCTTCAGTTGGTGACCTTCATTGCCGAAATTGAAGTACAGCTTGCCATCAGGCCCGAAATGCGCGGCGTGAATGCTGTGGTCGTGCTGCGCCCCGTCAATGCCGCTGAACATGACTTCCGCCTTGTCGGCCTTCAGGTCGCCATTTTCATCGTACAGATTCCACACCTTCCCGGCCGCCGCCACAATGACCCGGTTCCCGAGCACCGTCACCCCATGCGGACTCATCATCTCGGGACTCTCGAAGAAGACAGTCTGCTTGTCGGCCTTCCCATCACGATCGCTGTCTTCCAGCACAAGGATGCGGTCGCCAGCCGGCCGCTTGCCATTGTGCCCACGGTAATTCACCACCTCGGAAATCCACACCCGACCCTTGTGATCAATGTCCATCGCGGATGGACTCAGCAGCATCGGCTCGGTCGCATACGACTCCACCTGCAGCCCATCACCCACTTCCAGCGCTGCCAGCGCTGCCTCGGGATCAAGCCCGCCACCACCGCCGCCACCACTGCGCTTCGCCATGGCTGGCTTCTCGGTGTACACTTGAAACTGCACAGTCGCCCCGTTGCCCTGCGCCACCCCTCCTTTATCAAGCGCCCCGCGCGCCGTGAACTTCCGGCTGCCCGACGGCAGATCAAACTCAATGACACTGTGCGCATGCGTCCCAATGCCCTCGGCCACCGGTTGATCATTCACCACCATCGGACTGCCCCCCGCATTCTGATTCATCCGCACCTGACCCCAGTCAGCCGACGCACTCACTGGACGCATCTCCGTTAGCTTCTTCGTCCCGAAATCTCCGGAAATCACAGGATTAACCCAGTTCGCCCAGTCACAGGCAAAGCCATCGCCACCATCGTTGACCACCAGAAAGAGCTTCTTCGCCCCACTGACATCGACTTCAATGTCGACCGCATGACCCACGGTCTCGGAGGTCAGACGGTGACTGGAATAAACTGGCTTGGGAGCCGCCGGAGACTGGGCAGCCGCCAGCAGGGACAGGAGGAGGGGGGATTTCTTCATGGTGAATCAGGTTTCAGGTGAATCAGGTTTCAGCCGCGGGATACGTGCCGCCAGACCCCTTCGTTTCACCCGCTTGCCCCAGCCTGCTTCCCACCCGACCAACGCAACCATGGAAGATGCCCCGGATTCCCCATTCCTCACGGCCACCGAAGCCCGCGTGCTCGGCTCCCTCCTCGAAAAGGAACTGACCACCCCGGAATACTACCCGCTCACCCTCCAGTCACTCACCGCTGCCTGCAACCAGCGCAGCAACCGCGACCCCATCGTCGCGTGGGACGAAGCCACGGTCTCCGCCGCCGCCGATGGTCTCCGCCGCCGCCGCCTCGCCGTCATGGTCCAGCTCGCCGGGAGCCGCGTCCCCAAATACCGCCACGCCCTCCACGAAGTCCATGGCCGTCTCGATCCTGCCATGACCGCTGTCCTCTGCGAACTCCTCCTCCGCAACGTCCAGACCGCCGGTGAACTGCGCGCCCGCGCCAGCCGCATGCACAGCTTCCCCGATTCCGATGCCGCGGAAGCCGCCGCGCTCCGCCTCGCCGAATATGCACCAGAACCCCTCGCCGTCATCCTCCCTCCCGGAGTCAGCCGCCGCGTCCGCGCCTTCGCCCACACCCTCTCCGGCCCCATCGACCCGCTCGCCGCAGGCACTGCCCCCATCCCGCCTGCCCCACTGACCAGTCCCGCCCCGGACGACTGGCGCGACCGCATGGAAGCGGAAATCGCCAGCCTGCGCTCCGAACTCGCAGCCCTCCACGCGGCGGTCGCCCAATTCCTTCCCTCCCCTCAGGAATCCCCGCTTTCCATGCACGCCGATGCGCCGCCTCCCACCGAGGCTGCACCGTAAGCCGAGGCCTGCCCCTGCGAATCCCGCAAGGCACTGCCCTTATTTGCCGCAAAAGTCAAAATTACCAGAATAACTACAGTTGCTGCTGGACTTGAATCTCTGCTGCTTTTAAGACCTTCCCCCCGGCTGCTGTGGCTCTGCTCCCGGCAGCCTCCTCCATCGCATCCCATGAATACCACGGAATTGAACGTCCTGCCCGCAGACCTTGCCAAACGGCTCCACAGCGACCACATGCAACTGCTCGGCATCTCGGAAACCATGCGCCTTGCCCACGCATGGAACCATCTCCAATTCAGCCGCCAGGACAGCTGGCGCCGCCACCTCTATCAGACCAGACTGCCGGAATTGCTCGACGAAAACGGCGCACCTCAGCGCAGCGCGATCCAACTGAAGGATGGCTGGGCCATCGACACATCCCACAGCCTGCCTCACCTTGGGCGCGTCCTCGAGGAAGCGGACCGGATCGTGGCGGAACGGGCCGGCAAACGACTCTCCGCACAGGGAGCCTACCGGAGCTTCTTCCAGGACATGTGGAATCCCGCCGAGGATCCCCTCAAGTATCCGGCCTTTCTGGATTTCGCCACTTCCTCGGAACTGCTGGCCACGGTGGCCCATTACATCGGCTCGATCCCAGCTCTCTCCACAACACTTCCCTCCGGAATCCGGCTGGTGGAATCCAACGCTCTCTTCGATGAGCAGCCAGACGTTCCCAAGGATAGCCAGCTCTATCATATCGACTACTACTCCCTGCCCAACGTATACGTGCTGGTTCTGCTCCAGGACACAACCATAGAGAATGGACCGTGGACCTTCCTGCCAAGGTCCACTTCCCAGCGCGTCACCGAAAAACTCGGCTACTGGAAATGCGGCCGCGGTTACCGCCTGACGGACGAAGAGGTCTACTCGGTGGCCGACCGTTCGGAAGTCATCGAATTCTGCTATCCGCGCGGCACCGTCCTCTTCATCGAATCGTCCGGCTGCATGCACTACGGCAGCCGCGGCTCGGTCAAGCCGCGCTTCCAGCTCATGCTCGGCTACACAGGGGCCTGCCGTACGGATTTCAGCGAGTCGTTCATGCCCCCGAAGGTCTACCCGGTGCGGGAAGGCGACAGCCTCCTGCGCCGCATGGTACTTCAGAAGAACCTCCTTCCGGACGCATAACCGCCCGCCTTCATGTCCTTCCCCAGATCAGAACCGTTCCGTACCTGGAGCCAGGGCCTGCCGGGCCGCCGCACGATTCAGCCGGAAACCTGCCTCATCGGCGTCTTCGAGGGAGACGGTTGCGGACCGGAATTTATCGCCATCTGCCTGCAGATTCTCGAAGCACTGCAGCAGAAGGGAGCCGGACGCTTCGAAATCCGCAAAGGCGGACTCATCGGTTCCGCCGCCGAGTCGGCCCACGGCATGGCCATGCCCCCGGCGGCCGAAGCCTTCTGCGCTGAACTGTTCGCCGACGGTGGCGCGCTGCTGCATGGAGCGGGGGGAGGGCGCTTTGTTTATGATCTGCGGCGGCGCTTTGACCTGTACTGCAAAATCAGCCCCGTAACGGTCCTTCCCGAATGCAGAAATGCCGGGCGGATCAAGCCGTCGCACCTTGAAGGGGTCGATATGGTCATCGTGCGCGACAATAGCGCCGGTGTCTATCAGGGCCAGTGGAGCCAGCAGCAGAATCAGGACGGTCACCGGCTCGCCGAACATTCGTTTTCGTACAGCGAAAACGAAGTGCGCCGCATCGTCACGGTCGCCATCGGCATCGCCGCTACCCGCCGCGGCGAACTCACCGTGGTGCTCAAGGACGGTGGCGTGCCTGCGATCAGTGATCTCTGGCGCTCCTGCGCGATGGAGGTGGCTGCCGCCGCCGGCATCAGGGCCCGCACCATCAACATCGACCACGCCGCCTACGAACTGATCCAGAATCCCCGCAGCTTCGACGTGATCGTGACGCCCAATCTTTTCGGCGACATCCTCATCGATGTCAGCGCTCTCCTGTCGGGCTCGCGGGGCCTCGGCTTTTCCGGAAACTTCTCCGCCACGTCCGATGTCTACCAGACCAACGGCGGCGCGGCTCATGATCTGGTCGGCAAAGACCTCGCAAACCCCGCCGGACAGATCTTCTCTCTGGCCATGCTGCTGCGCGAAAGCTTCCTCATGGAGGAGGCTGCCAGCCAACTGGAGAATGCCGTGCGCCGTGTCTGGCGCGCCGGTTGGCGTACCGCCGACCTGATGGAACCCGGCTGCCGTCAGGTCGGCACGAGGGAATTCGGCAGCCTCGTGATCGATTCTCTGCAGGCCGACCCACCCGTACCGCCTGCCCATGACCGGGGTTGACCGGATGTTCCGCTGGTGGGCGCGCGATTACCCGCCACTCGATGGACGGCTGCGGGCGGTCACCTGCCTTCTGCTACTCGCACTTGCATGGAACGGCCTCATCCGCGGAAGCATCAGAGCGGCCCACAGCTGTCCCGACGGCCTTTTCGAGCCAGCAGGCATCATGCAGTGGATCACCGCTGCGGGCGCAACCCGGGACGGGCTTGCCGCCACCCTGTCCCTGCTCGAGTGGCCGCTGCTCCTTGCCTGGTCCTGCGCTGCGCTGGGTCTGGGCGGAAGGCTGGCTCCCATCACGACGGGAGTGGGTGCGGTCTTCTTCGTGGCGTGCTCGAAGAGCTGCGCGGCACCAGTGAATCACACCTGGGATTTTCCCGTGCTGACGCTGCTTGCGCTTGGTTTTCTCTGCCGCCCGGGACGGTGGTCGCTGGATCATGCCATCGCCACGCGGTTTCCGGGCTGGCCATTCGCTCCCTCCAGTGGTCATGCGGAGGATCTTTCAGGCTATGCAAGAAAGCTGGTGCTGCTCTTCCTGGTGCATTCTCTGTTCGCCGCCGGAGTGACCAAGATGTGGAACGGTGGCCTCGCATGGATGGATGGCCAGTCGCTGCGCTACTACCTGTCGCATTCGGGCGTGCCAAGAACTCCGCTGGGGCCTCCCCTCCTCGCTTTTCTGCAGGAACATCCGAAGGTTGTCACTGGATTGTCCGTCGGGACGATCGTGCTGGAGGTTGGGTCCATTTCCGCACTGTTCCTTGCCAGGCTGCGGTGGCCATTCATCCTCAGTGCATGGGCCTTCCACCTGGGCATCTTCCTGCTCATGCCGCCGAAGTACTGGCCCCAGATGGTCTGCTACCTGCTGGTGGCCGACTGGACGGTCTTCACCGCGGCGCAACGCCCGCATCTGATGGCATCGCTATCCAGATGGCGCGCACCGGCCAAAGCGAACTCAGCGGAGCCTCTTCCCCGTCCCGGTGTCAGAAGGGCGGTCGTTGTCTCCTCCTCGGTGATCTGTGTTCTCCTTGCGGGCACGCTCTGTGCCCAGCGCGAGTGGTTCCCCCTCAGTCACGTTCCCATGTACTCGAGCTATAATTCACCGGAGCGCATTGGTCCGTTTCCGCGCGGACTCTACGGCAGTATGCCCGGACTCCGGCAAGTGGCCCATAGTACCGCGGACAATTCCGAGCTTCCCCATGGCACCAATAACGAACTGCGGAAGCGCATGATCCTGTTTGGCCTGCACCCGGACGGATCGCGCGAGAGTCTTCAGCCCGGATTTCCCTCGGACGTAATCGATGAACGGCTGTGGATACCCCGCCTGCGCAACGCATGGTTCGACGATCTCCGGGACGGAGCCACGGACCACGGTCCGAAACCCCGCAGCCAGAAGATGCTCGATGCCTTGCGTGAGAAGGTTCTCGCCATGCCTGCGTGGTCGCGGTTCCAGCGGTTTGAGCTGGTCTTCCTCGGAGACGAGGACGGCCACGAATCGATCGTAGCCCGCCTCGACCGCACCACTGATGACAAAGCGCGCTAATCACCGGAAACGTCAGGCCCGCAGCAGATTCCTCCCAGCTCTTTCCCCCTAATGCACATTCCAGAAACATTCCCCCCGGGCACAGCGCTGCTGCTGATCGATCTGCAGAACGACTTCCTCGAAGGAACTTCCAGCGGCCGTGTCGTGGCAGCAGCCCGCGCTCTGCTGCAGCACTGCCGCGAGAATCAGATCCCCGTAATTCACGTCTGGACCACAGTAGACCGGAATGGCGAGTCGCGGATGCCGCACTGGAAGCGCGCGGACAAATGGATCTGCGTGGAGGGCACGGCTGGTCACGCCAGTCCCCTGACCCCGGCCCCGGGAGAAAGCGTGGTCCACAAGCGTTTCTTCAGCGCCTTTGCAGGAACTGATCTCGCGGAACTGCTCGCCCAGCGCGGCATCAACCGCATCCTCCTCGCGGGCGTCCAGACCCAAAGCTGCATCCGCGCCACGGCGGTCGATGCCTACGCTCTGGGCCTGACAGTTGAAATCGCAGAGGCAGCTTCCGGCAGTGACGATCCCCTGCACGCCGCCATCAGCCGCCACTGGATGGAGACCCGCGTCGCCCGCTTCGTCCCGGCGTGCGAGGCTTCCGCAGCGGTGCCCGCTGCCACGGCCGCCGCCCGTGCCGCATGGGAAGGCTGGCGCCAGGAACCGCTCGAGACAAGGCTGCAGGCCCTGCACGCCCTCGCCGGGCGCATCGACGTGGCGAAGCTGGCCTCGCTGATCGCGGAGGCTTCCCGCAAGCCAGCCGCCTATGCCCGGGCCGAGGCGGAACGTTCGGTTGCCCTGATCCGCGCCGCCACCCGGGCCGAAATGCCTGAAATGCCCTGCGGAGCCCGCTCGCGGCTGCGCTACGTGCCGCTGGGCGTCGTCGCCGCCATCACTCCATGGAATAATCCCGCCGCCATCGCCGCAGGCAAAATCGCGCCCGCCCTCGCCCACGGGAACGCGGTCGTGCTCAAGCCTTCTCCGCTGGCCGGGGCCGTCGCCGACTATCTGGCAGACCTCGTCGAACCCCGCGGGCTAGTCCAGGTGGTCCACGGCGGCGCGGCAGTGGCCCGCCAGCTCATGGAGGACCCGCTCGTCGATGGCGTGGCTCTGACCGGATCCGAGCAGGCGGGTTTTGCCGCCCGCGTGATCTGCGCCCAGCGTGCCATTCCGCTGCAGGCCGAACTGGGTGGCAACAATGCTGCGATCATACTCGGGGATGCCGATCTGCCGGCTGCCGCCGCGGCCGTCGCCGAGGGTGCGTTCGGTTTTTCAGGCCAGCGCTGCACGGCCAACCGCCGGGCCATCGTCCTGCGCTCCATTCTGCCGGAATTCCTGCGCCTGCTGCAGTCGCAGCTCAGACCAGTCGGCCCGCTCATCTCGCAGGACCATTACCAGCACGTTGCGGCCATGGTCGAACGCAGCGGCGGTGTGATTTTCCAGGGTGAGCAGCCCGCCGAGCCTGACACCTATCCCGCCACGGTAATCCTTTGCGAGGATCCCTCCGCGGAGATTGTTCAGGAGGAAACCTTCGGACCAGTGCTGGTCGTGCAGCCCGCCGATGATTTCGGGCATGCCCTCCAGCTCTGCAATGGGGTGCGCCAGGGATTGGCCGCCGCTCTCTTCAGCCAGTGCCCGGAGCATCAGGCCCGGTTCCTCGAGCAGGCCCGCGCCGGTATTCTCAAGCTGAACCTGACCACGGCCGATGCCGACGCGGAAGCTCCCTTCGGGGGCTGGAAGGCCTCGGGGATCGGCCCGCCCGAACACGGGCGCAGCAACCGCGAGTTCTACACCCGTACCCAGGCGGTCTATTCATGAAGATGCTGGGGGAAATCACCGGGGTTCTGCGCTACGCCGCCGGATTGCCCCGTTTCTTCCGGGAACCACTCAACGTGGACCTCGCGGCCAGCCGCCAGAACCGCGCCGCAGCCTTCCTGCGTGTCGCCCGGCAGGGAATCTATGACCAGCCCCGCAGCCCCTACCTCCGACTGCTGCAGCACGCCGGGATCGACTTCGGAACTCTCGAACGACTCGTGCTGCAAACCGGAGTGGAAGGTGCCCTCGGGCGACTGCACGACGCGGGCGTCTTCGTCACGCTCAACGAATTCAAGGGCAGACGTCCGGTGCAGCGCGGCTCGCTGACTGTGGAGACCACCGCTGCGGATTTTGACAACCCCCTGCTGACCCGCCACTACAGCGCGAGCAGCGGCGGTTCGCGGGGAACCGGCCGGAGATTGCGCATCGACCTGGACCTGCTCACCCACGAGGCAGCCTACCTGCGTGAGTTTCAGCGCAGTTTCGGAACGGAGACGCGCCCGCTCGCCCTCTGGCGACCCGTACCGGCAGCCACTGCGGGGCTCAAGATTCTGCTGCGCTACGCCAAGCTCGGCCGGCAGGTCGAGCGATGGTTCAGCCAGACTTCCTTCACGGACTGGCAGCATGCCCTGCTGACCCGCTTCACGCTGTTCTGCGGGCCGGATCTGCCGCGCCCCCGGAATCTTCCCGTCAGCGAGGCCGCCGTGCTTTCCCAGTGGCTGGCCGACAAGGTCCGCAGCGGCACGCCGGCCCTGCTGGAGTGCAGCGTCAGCGCCGCCGTGCGAGTCTGCCTCGCCGCCCAGCAGGCCCAGTTGGATATCAGTGGTTCATTCTTCCGCATGGGCGGTGAACCCTACACCGCAGCCAAGGCCGCCGTCATCGCGGCGTCAGGCTGTCAGGCTGCCTGCAATTATTCCATGTCCGAAGTCGGTACCATCGGAATCGCCTGCTCCGAAGCGGCCGAGCGCGATGATGTCCACCTGCTCGAGGACAAGCTCGCTGCCATCCAGCGCGACGTGGCAGTCGGCAGCACCACCGTGCCGGCCCTTGTCTACACCACGCTGCTGCCAAGCTGCCCGAAGCTGATGCTCAATGTGGAAAGCGATGACTACGGGAACCTCGAAACCCGCGCCTGCGGCTGCCCTCTGGGAAAACTCGGATTCCACCGCCACATCAGCCACATCCGCAGCTACGAAAAGCTCTGCAGCGAAGGAATGAACTTCGTCGGAACCGAATTGCTGCGCCTGCTCGAGGAGGTTCTTCCCACGGAGTTTGGCGGCACGCTCGGCGACTACCAACTGGTGGAGGAGGAGGTGCAGTCGCTGACACGGGTCAACCTGCTGGTCAGCCCGGCTGCGGGTCCGATCGACGAACCGAGAATCATCGCCCGGGTCCTGCAGCTTCTGCGCGCTTATCCAGGCGGTCAGGTGATGGCCGACAGCTGGCGCGATGCAGGCACACTGCGGCTGGTGCGGCGCGAACCCTATGTGACCGGTGCCTCCAAGGTGATGCCGCTGCACATTCTCAGGCAAACCCATTCCGGGTCAGCCTCCCCGGCAGGCTCACACCCATGAAACAGGCACACGGCCGCTACTGGGACAAGGTGGGCGCTCAATCGGCTCATGCCATCGATGTGCCGCTCTGGCGCAGCTACTGCGACCTGCTCCATGCCGCCCTGATCCGGGACTGGACCGGCAGCCGTCACTTCCGCAGCGCGCTCAAGACGGATTTGTTCGATGAAGCCATGGGCGAGGGCCTCGTGCCGATGCTCATGGAATGCGCCGATGCCGTGCACGGCATCGATGTAGCCCCGGAGATGGTAGGAAAGGCCATCGCCGCCAATCCCCGGCTGCTCGCATCGGTCGCCGATGTGCGGCGGCTGAACCTCCCGGACGGCAGCATGGAACTGATCGTCTCCAACTCCACACTGGATCACTTCCATTATGCCGGAGACATCGACCTGTCCCTCTCTGAGCTGGCTCGCGTACTGGCTCCCGGTGGACTGCTGCTGGTGACTCTCGATAATCCGCGGAACCCAGTCGTCGCACTGCGCAACCACCTTCCAAAATCACTGCTCGGACGCAGCTCCCTCGCTCCCTATTTCGTAGGGCATACCTATTCACTCACTGAACTGGAAACGGCGCTGGTCCGACAGGGACTGGAAGTCATGTGCCGGGACCACCTCATGCATGTGCCCCGCATTGTCCTTCTGCATCTCTGCCGACTGTTCCGCCCGCACAGCACGGCTGGCCGGACCCTGCTGCGCTGCATGCTGGCATCTGAACGGCTGGCCCGCTGGCCCACCGCCCCACTCACAGGCCATTTCGCGGCCGTGCTGGCCCGCCGACCTCTCAGGGAACCGGCGGTCATCGCCCAAACATAGCCACCAGCCAGCAAGGCTGTCACTCCCGGACAGAACAGCCACCTTACCGGCTGCTCCCAACCTGCGGAATCAGAAGGGCCAGCCGCTCCCTGAGCGCGGTAACCCGCTCGGCATGCTCCGGCCGCAGCCGATCCCGTGATTCCGCCACAAACTCATCCAGATCCCGCCGGGCAATGTCCAGCCAGCTTGAAGGTTTCCCCTCCAGCGGAGCCCCTGTCTCGGCCAGCAGGACCCCGGCCTCGCACGCGCCAAGGCTATGATGTTCATAGCGGTCTTCCCCGGAATTCTTCAGCTGCCGGAACCGCTGGCGCGCACCCTCGGCATTCCGCCACGCTGATTCCTCGTCGCCCGACAAACGATGCCGCTCCGCCGCCCGCAGCATCAGCTGCGTCCAGTACGCCTTGAGCCTCCGGTCACCCGGATGGCGCCCCGTCATCATCATCCCGCAGCGGATCGCTTCCCCAGTGGCCGCTGCCGCAAGGGCCGGCTGCCCAGCCTCCGCCAGCCGAGTCGCCCGGGCCGCCCAGGCATGCATCAGATCCTCATGCAGACGGATCGTGAGAGTCTGCGAAATGCGCCCGGGATCACTGACAATCAACCGGCTCGCTTCCGTAAGCGCCCTTTCCTCCCGATCTGCCTCGCCGCGCGACCGCGCCAGCATGGCCTCCGCCAGATGCACCTGGGCCAGCGCCCGGGCCGCCATGCCGTCTTCATCAGGCTCCACCATGGCCTTGCGACCGTTCTCCAGAGCCACCCGCAGCGCTGCCTCGGCCAGATCCCCGCGCCCGCCATGCAGCAGCAACTGAACACGGTTGGCCTCCAGCTTCGCCAGATTCATGAATTCCTTCCTCACGGCTGGACCACCCTCCGTCACCCGGGGAGCCCTCGTCAGCAGCTCTTCCACAACCACCAGCCCCCGCGGATCATCATCCCCCCGCGCCAGAATCGATTCCGTCATCACCCCTGCCACCTTCATGAGTTCATCGAAAACCACCGGAGTCAGCCGGCCAGCCACTCCAGTCACCAGTGTCCGCACTGCCCGCTGCGAGAAATCAATGCACTGAGCGTGCAGCTCAAGCCGGTTCTGTGCGACCGCCAGACCAGCCATGGCCTGCCCCAGCTCTTCCCGGAAAACCGTCACTTCCGGATGCTGCGCCACAAGGGGCTGCAACTGCGCCATCGCATCGGAAAACGACTGCGCTGCCACGGGATACTCTCCCCGCTGACTCGCATCGACCGCCCGCGACAGTGCCGCCCGGCCCTGCGACCACCGCGGGTCATATCGTGCCGTCGCCACATCGAAACTCCATCGGAACTGCGCCACCCGTTCCTCAAACGCATGGGCCTGCTCCGGTTGGCCGTTGGCTTCATGCCGCCGCCGTTCCTGAACGACAAACAGCGAGAGTTCCTCGTGCACCCCGAGCAGAGCCCGCTGCGCCGCCTGTTCCCGCTCTGCCAGCATCCTCGTCCGCTCGATCGCCAACCCAGCCGCCCCGGCCAGCAGAACGGCTGACGCCCCCGCCGGCACCCAGTGCTTTCTCACCTTCTTGCCCAGCCAGTACAGGCCTGCTCCCCTCCGCGCCAGCACAGGCTCCCCGGCCAGCCACCGCCGGATGTCCTCCTCCAGTTCCGCCACACTGCCATACCGCTGACTCTTCTCCGGATGCATGCAGCGGTCCGCCACCGCCGACAGATCCCGTGCCACCGACGGCGCCCGGTCCCGCAGGGACGGCCGCTCGCCCGATTGCGCCGCCGCCCACTGCGCCGCCACCGGCATCTCCGGCGCAAACACCGGTTCCCCAGCCGCCAGAAAAAACAGGATCGCCCCAAGCGCATGCACGTCGGAAAGCGCATCCACCCGCTGCCATTCCCCCGCCGCCTGCTCCGGAGCCATCCACGCCAGCGACCCGAAAACTTCCCCGGCCCGCGTCAGCGTCAGATCGTCCATGCTCCGGTCCGGACGGCACGCCAGACCGAAATCCCCCACCTTCGGCTCCCCATCCGACGTCATGAAGACATTCCCTGGCTTCAGATCCCGGTGAATCACCCCGGCCTGATGCGCATGCCGCACCCCTGCACAGATCCCACGGAATACCTCCACCCTCCTCCGCAGATCCGCCCCACCCTCCCGCACCCAGCGATCCAGCGTCGGCCCATCCACATACTCCATCGCCAGCCACGGCCCATCCGCACTCTCCCCGCAGCCATACACCCGCACCAGATTCGGATGCTCCAGCATCGCCGCAATCTCCACCTCCCGCGCAAACCGGTACATCGCCAGCCCCTGCTGCTGCAGCGGTGCCAGATACTTCACCGCCACCTCCCGCAGCGTGCCCTCCTGCACCCCCCGCCAGACCACCCCCGACGACCCCCGGCTGATATACGTGTGAAGGACATAGCCTTCCGGCTCCGGAATCCGCCCGCAGAAATGATCAGGTCCACGCACGTCCATAAAATACTATCACTTACCTCCATGAATCAAATCAGATCCCCCACCCCCATGACAAGCATTATCTGAGAATCATCAGAATAAAAAACAGGTCCCATCACCATCAGCCAGCGAGACCCTGCGGATAGAGATCAGCCGCCACCGTCGTTTCCTAACCATACAATCGATGGCTGCATGGAAAACCGGGGCACCCGCAGCGTCGGCGAACCGATGTGGAATCAGTGCAGCAACTCTCCGCCCCCGCGCGGGATGTGTTATCACTCTGGAATTCCCTCCGGAGGAAAATCCACCCAATGCAGTTCCACAGGTTCGACCCTGCCCTTCACATGACGACTGCCACAGCCCGGGCAGATCCGCCTGCCGGCTTCCCAGCCGTCCAGAAATTCACGGCTCACGAGCACTGGCCTTGCGAATTCACGCGTGAGCGACTCCATCCGGAAGGCAAGATTCACAGCATCCCCCAGCAGAGTAATCTCGCCAGCGCTGATGGCGCCGTAGGCCACCGGACCAAGATGAAGTGCGGCACCCGAACGGAATCTCACGCCGGCTCTCCGCAGTGCTTCCTCATGCCTGCATTGAACCTGATCCGAAACCTGCTGCAGTTCCCCCGCGGCCAGCAATGCGTCCCGGCGGGCCTCAAACGAAGTGTCCAGCCAGTATGCGAGCGCACAGTCACCTATGAATTTATCAAGCGTGGCACCGTGGCGTCCGAGAACATCCACCACCTCCGCGTACCACGAACCAATCACCGGTGCCAGCTGATCCGGCGGCAGCCTCTCGGAAAGAAGTGTGAACTCATGAAGATCGCAGACCAGAACAATCACCTGCCGTGTCCGGGCTCCGATGAGGGTGGGCTGCGCCGGTTCCCAGGTGCCCCCGCCGGCCGATTCCTCACTGCCTTCAAAGCGGAACGCAAGGTCGCCCACGCGCACCAGATCGCCCGACCGCAGGCGCTGCGCCGTGGTCACCCGGCGCTCATTGATGAAGCTTCCATTGCTGCTGCCGAGATCGAAGTACCAGAAACCATCCGCCTGACGCCGGATGAGGGCATGCCGCCGGGACGCCCGCGGATCGGAAACCGGCACCACCGCCTCGGAGCTCCGCCCGATGGTGCTGCTGTCGGTCAGTTCATGGCGGTCACTCCCTGACAAAGATTGGAGAAATGCCTTCACGGATTGATCAGGAAAACAGGCTGGCGCGTGGCATTGATCCGCTCACTGCACCACCTGACAGCCAGGCAGAGACTTCCGGAGCTTTTCGACCGAGGCCGGAGAGAACGCGAGGCCCCGCAAATACAGCTCCTTCAGCCCCTTCATGCGGCCGAGGACGTCGACCGCCAGATCGTTGATGGCTGTGCCATCAAGGCTCAGCCGCGTCAGTTTCTGCTGACGGCTCACCGCCTCCAGCACGGTATTGGTGAGCCTCGGCGACCTCAGCTCCAGCGTTTCCAGCCGCCGCAGGGCAGGCAGGGCCGTGACGACTGCATCCTGGAGTTCCGGGCCGCTCAGAACGAGTTCCCTGAGCTTTTCCAGCTGGTCAAGAGATCCCAGGCCCGCCGCCGTGAACCCGCCACCGAGCGACAGGCCGGTGAGATTCGGAAACGACTTCATCATGACCGCGAGGCCGCCATCTGTCAGGAGAGTCGTGTCGCCTGCCACAATCTTCTCCAGATTACGCAGATTCCCGAGGGCCGCCAGCCCCGTGCCGGTTACCTGCGTGTTGGTCACCTGAATCTCCCGCAGTGCCGCGAGGCCTGCCAGAGAACTCAGATGAGCATCATTCAGGGGTGAGTTATCAATGGTGACCCGGTCCAGCCGCAGGATCTGCAGCTGCGCCATCCGCCCGAGGCTGGTTAGAGCCGCACGGTCAAACCGGCAGCTGTTCAGATTCAGGTCTGCAAGATTTCCGAGGCCAGCCAGCCGGTCGAGGGTGCCGGAAACCAGAGTGGCGCCGTCGAGTCCCAGAAAGGCAAGCTCCGTGAGCCCGGCCAGACCCGCCAGTCCGGCGCTCGAGATCCTTGTGTGTCCAAGGTTCAGCCGCTTCAGGGCGCGCAGGCTGCCCAGCGGGGCGAGGGCCGTGTCATCGACTGGCGTTCCCCACAGATTGAGATCGCGGAGCTTTGTGCAGCCGGCCAGATGCGACAGCCCCTCTCCATGGATCCCTGCGCCTCCAAGGCTGAGTTCCTCGAGATCCCGCAGTCCGCTCAGCGCTTCGAGCGCTTCATCCCCCAGCGGCATGCCATTCAGAACAAGAATCCGCAGGCCGCGCTGTGGCCTCAGCCCGTCCAGCCTCGTGAGGCTGGCATCGCTGATCCTGACAATGCGGGCTGCCTTGCTGGCCGAAAGCAGATCAAGGTCGGCATCAGTGAGCGCTTTTGCAGGTGGCCCGCCGACCGAGATCTCGTGAATATCGAACGAACCGGCGGGCAGGGGAAGTGACGTCACGGGAGTCAACTGCCGCTGCACGGTCAGCCAAAGCCCCCGGGGATTGAGAGAGAGCACTTTCTCGGCAAGCTGGCGAAGTTTCGCCATGCTGGTCGGGCCTGACTCCGCGCCCGCAGCCGCGTCGGGAGCCGGGCCTTCCCTGGTGGAGGGAGCCGGGCCTTCCTTGGGAGCGGCTGCTTCCGGTGCCCGGGCGGAGCCCCGCACCTGCCATGTGGCGCGCAGGCGGCTGCGCTCGGCTGCCACCGCAGCGGCATCGGCAGGCACCGACCCTGAACTGCCCGCGAGTGCAGCCAAAGCGGCATCGTACCGCTCCCGCAGCCGATTCAGTGGAGAACCCGGTTTGCCCGCCTCGGCATCCGCCGCATCATGGTAGATCTGCCGCAGCCGTGCGAGTCCCGGCGTGACGCCGGGGGCATCAGGAGCCCCCACGGGCCGCCCATCGGCGGCCTGCTTCAGCTCCGCCTCCAGGACCGCAATCGAGTCCGCATCAAAGTCCCGCCGCGCTGCTTCGAGATCCTTCCCGACGGCTGTCAGATAATTCGCCCGCAGGGTTCCCAGGGCCTTCGAGGCTGCGGCACGGTACTGCGAATCGAGCTGGACCAGCCTCGCTTTGACCTTCGGACTCATCGCAGGCATCAGCAGAACCGGATCAAGCCAGATGGCATGGTCCAGCGACCCGTCGCCCGCACCGTCCGTGACCAGGGTCAGGGTCTTCGTTCCGGGCGGCAGGTCCGCATCGATCTTCACCTGCTTGTCCACATAGCTGTCGAGGGGCATGCTCCGGTACAGCGATTTCCCATCCGCGAAGACTTCGTAGATCCATGAATGGTTGGTCCACGCGGGACCAGTCGGACCGATGCCGATGGCACTGAACCTGGAATATCCAGGCGGGACTTTGTAGGAAACCGAGCTGTTGGCATGACAGAACAGAAAGTTCCGGCACGGCCTTCCATCATACACCACGAACATCCCCTTCTGTTCTTCCGTGCGGGAATATTTGCTGACGCGGAAATCCCGGAAACCCACCCTCGCGGAGAAGGGGATGAGATCGTCGAGGCGAAGCACAGCAGGGCTCTCCATCGTTCCAGTGACCGGCCCGCCGGCCGGGATGATTTTCCATTCCAGCAGGGCCGCGGACGCCACGGATCCCTGCTGGATGGCCAGACGCAGCGCCCCGGTCCTGATGCCGCGGAAACGGCAGACGTTCCACGAATCCAGCTCCGGCGGCGGCGGCGGATCCGATACCGGCATCCAGTCGCCTGCCTCGGTCAGATAGAGAACCTTCCAGTGCTCGGGCAACGCCATGCCTTTGTCCGCACTGGAGGTTCGGGGCCCCGGCTGAGCCTGATCACTCATCCAGTAGACCGCACACCCTTCGATGTCCTGGGGAGAAGGAAAGTCGTACTGCACCCATTCGAAGGAACCAATCCGAGGGTGAAAGGTAAGGCAGGGCAGCGAGGAGTCGGCGGACGAGGCCGGCTCAACCCCATCATGCAGGGCCTCCAGCGGATCGCCGGGCCGATGATAGGATGCCGAGGCTTTCGCTTCCGCCCGCTTTGCACGGTCCGCCGGGGCGGGGCCGGGAACGGCCTGCCCGCAGGCGCCGCCCACGGTCAGGGAAAGGAAGACCACGGCAAATGCGCTGGCGGAGAAGAACGGTTTCATGGTGATTGACTGGTTTGGATTCCAAATGGCTGGGACCCCGGCTGCCCCGGGAAGGATTGGCCGACGTTCGGTACTACTTTCCAGACAGCCTGGCGGCCTGCGCGCGGCCCTTGCTGTCGAGGTCCGCGAGCGGATACCGGAAGACTCTGCCTGACGCTGTCTTCAGGACCACGGACGAACCATCCATGCCCACAAACGCCGCAGACAGCGTTTTGCCGGAAGTGTTGGTCCACGGCAGCATTTCACCCGAGGCAGTGCCGCCCGGCGCGGATGCCGGACCGCGGGCCGCCTGTCCACCCGGACCGCTGCCCGCCGCAGAGGAAACCAGCACCGTGGTTCCCTCGATCCTCGCATAAGTATCGGAGCGCCCGGAGATATGGGTGAGGAGGTCTTTGACTGTCAGCTGGTTCAGAGAAACACTGCCCAGCGGGGTTTCCGCTCCGAGCGGAACATCGGCATGGTACTCCACTTCAAGGGCCACCCTGCCGTAGGATGCCTCCTGCACGATGCGCTGAATCTTCTGAAGGGCTCCACCGAGCGTTCCATCATACTCGAAGCTCGTAATCACCACATCGGCGGCTCCCCCCTTCATCGCAGGAAGATAGCGCAGGGTCTGCTCAAGCCCCGTCTTCGCCGAGGGCAGCCCCGGACTGACACGCAGGGCGAGCAGATAGCAGTTGGCCGCAGCAACCCAGTCGCCACGGCCCCTCGCTGCCACACCCCGGAGCACATACCCCTCCGCCTGCTGACTCCGGTTCAGCTCGGCCGCACCCACGGGTGGCGCAGATCCAGCCAGCAGCATGACCGCGGAAAGAACAATGGGACGCTTCATATCGGCAATGGGTTCAGTTGTCAGTGCTTCCAGCGGGCATACCCATAACGGGGAGTCTGCTCGATGAGCGCCAGACCATGACGGAACGGCCGATTCGCCGGGTCCCGCAGCATTTCCTCCGAGTAGGATTCAGCCGGCGCGGTGAATCTCCAGTCAGATGACCAGCGCCCGATTCTGACTACCATCCTGCGCAGATAGTCGGTCCGCGCCGGGTCCCCGGGTCCCCTTGGGTAGGTGTCCGTAATTCGCACAACCCGCCTTTCGGCGGAGTCCCGGAACAGCCATTGGCCCGCCGCATCGATGAGGCCTCCGTCGTTTTCCGACCACACCAGCGCCACCCCCGGCGCAATCCACAGAAGTTCGTTGAACTTCGGAGGCAGCACCACCGCTCCATTCCGGTCGAGCAGGCCGTAGAGACCTTCCCCTGTGCCGGCAAGAATAAGCTGCGGTGCATAGACATCAAGCCGCTGCCGCACCGCTGGCAAACCCCACGTGCCCGTGCTCAGTCGCCGGCCCGCCGCATCCACAAGGTCAAAACCGCCACTGCGGCGCTGCGCCCACCCCCGGCCGGGAGAAATCTCTCGGTACCAGTGGTAGTCCGACAGCCCTCCCGTCGCCCACGTGCGCTGCATCACCTGTGGCTGACCCCCGCTGGCCGCCACCACGATCTGAACCCCGTCGCGGTACAGAGGTTCACCATACTTCGTCCCCACCAGCCGGCTGGCAGGATCAATCAGCAGTTCCCCCCGGCGGTTGATCAGCGCCGACATGCCTCTCAGGGAGACCCTGGCCACATCGATCTGCGGGATGCCGGATTCCCCCGGGTCGCCGCACCACGGATGAAATCCCGGCTCGAAGTCGCCATTGAATCCGTTGCTCTCCACACTGTCCCAGACGGGTGCCACGACCACTTTGCCGGAAAGGTCCGCAAAACCCCAGCGGTCCCCAATGCGGATGCCTGCCAGACCCTGACGGAAGTCATGAACTTCGTCCCACTGCGGCGGCACGACGGCCTGTCCCTTCGTGGTGATGAAGGTCCACTTTCCCTTCCGGCAGACCGCGGCCCGACCCTCCGAGAAACTGCGCGCTTCATCCCAGCGGTCTGCAAAGGCGGGCGTCGCATCGGGCCGGATGTACGTCCAGCCATCCTTGAGGTGCAGCGGAGCCAGCCCATCGAGGAACCCCCAGCCCTCTGGCTTTTCCTCCTCAGGCTGGGAATGCCCGAGGTCTCTCCCGTCTGCGGTCATCAGCTTCCATGCAAGGCTGCTCCGGTCCTGCACCCAGAGGAATCCAGCGGCGGCCGAGTTCCAGTTCCAGCGGAACGTTTTTGCCATGGGAAACCGGACCTGCTTCCCGGTGCCTGGCTCATAGAGACTCCAGACCGTGCCACCCTTGCCATCCGGTTCCTGGATCGCCAGCCGCCTCTCACCATAGAAGTCCACGTAAGTGGCTTTACTCATGCTCTCCGGAATGCCCCTCGTGCCATCGACGCGCAGAATCGTGGTCTGGCGGCCCCGGGTCGCCTCGACCCATGGCGAAAGAATCTTCCGCGCTCCCGCAGCTTGCGTCAGCAGGATGGTCCTGCCATCCGCCGAAAGACTCCCGGTTCCCACGGGCAGCACCCTGAGCCGGTCCCACTCCGCAGCGATCACCTCCTTGCCCGCTCCATCTGCCAGCCCCCACTTCTGCCCCTGCTGGAACTTCACCCAGGACGAAGAAACAATCTCCGCACCATCCCAGCCACTCTCCTTCACGATCTCTCCCTTCGCATTGATCAATCCCACCTTCGAGGGAACCACATGCGGAAAGAGATCCGATGCCATGGATACCCGCCCGTCTGGAAGCGGATCCCCCGGCATACCCCGGCGGCCGCGAACCTCTGCAGGATCAGGCTGTTCCGCTCCATCCGCTTCCCCCGGCTCCACTTCGCCAATGAACTGCCCGCCCAGATTGAAAAGGACATCGTTGCCTCCCGCAGGCTTCGAGGCCCGGATCAGCCCGGTGTGAAGTTCCTGACGGCGGTACTGCCCGAAGGACCACTCGGGCTTCGTCAGAACCCGGCCGCCGGCATGCACCAGCGCCCAGCCCTGCACCGCCCCCGCCTGATTCCTCGCATTGCCCGTGCCCTCCGGGCCGCCACCATTGATCCTCCTCATCACCAGCCCGAGTCCTTCCGCAGTGAAGTTGACAGCGCCATCCCAGGCGGGCGGAACCACGAGCGCGCCAGCCCGGTCAATGATCCCACGCTTGCCATGCCTTGTGACGACCGCGAACCCCTCACGCGAAAACCGCCAGGCATCATCCCACTCGCAGGGTATCACCAGCTTCCCATGGCCGTCCGTGTACCCCCACTTTCCTCCCTGCTGGACCGGCAGAAATCCCCGGATCAGTTCCTGCACGTTCTGCCACTGGGGAGGAGTCACCAGCTTGCCATCCCGGTCCACCGCCCCCCACTGATTCCCCTTCCGCAGCCTCGCCGAACCATAGTCAGGGTCGAACTCCGTGATCTCATCGAACTCAGGCGCCAGCACGGTCCGGCCCTGCTGGTCCACGAGGCCCCAGCCCGGGCCTTTCCGGACTTTTGCCAGCCCCCATGGCGAGAAAGGTGTGACGTCATCGTAGTCCGGCGCAATGACCCACGACCACTCCTTGATGCCTGTTAGGTTCCGGGGTGGCCACGCAAGAAAGACAAAGCGGGGCGTCCCCAGCGCCTGCGCCACATCCTTTTCACGGTCTTCCGGCGGATTTCTCCAGACTCCAAGAAGATCCGGCGCATCGATGGCTGCGGGTGCCCCGTCGTCAAAGACCCACGAGGAGGTTCCATGACGCTCGGGAAAGGAAGCCGCCAACCACCCGCAGAGTTCGCTCTTCCGTTCCACCGCAGTCCTAGCCACATCAAGTACCTCCGCGCCCATCCTCTTCGCAAGAGCCCGCGCTTCCGGAAAACCCATCCGCTCCGCTGTCACCCCGACGTATCCCTTTCCATACGGAAGAATGACCGCCAGCTTCCCCAGCGCCTCGGCCTCCGCCGCTCCGCTCGCCACCAGTTTCGTGAAGTATTCGTTGCGCAGTGTCTGACGCACGGAAGTTTCCCCGACCGTGACTGCGTCGCGCGCAGGCCGCATTGCCAGCCACGCTCCCAGTCCCCCAAGGATCAGGATCGCCGCAGAGCCAAGAATCCTGACATTGCGGTTCAGTTGCGTGAATGTCTGGAGGATGGATTTCATGATGCTTCCGAGCTTGAGTTTTCAGGGAATTGTCTCCGTCACCGTCAGTTCCACCTCGTGCAGCCTCAGGAGCACCGTCAGGAAGGTCCTCTGATCAAAAAGCCCAAGGTTGGCCTGAAAGCCGTACGTCCCAGGCCTTTCCGGAGCATAACCGGTCAGATCGAAGACCAGCGAACCATCGCCATTCACCGGACGATAGCCGGTCCGCGATCCGGTGTCGAAATGCCACGTGGTGACATGATTCGTCCGCAATTCCTGCAGCTGCCTCGCCGAAAGAATATTGGCCTCCCCCATGAGAAGATTGGCGGCAAGCTTGGTCGCCCAAGGCGTCCGGTAGCGGACCTTCAGCGTGATCCGGAACTTCTGACCCATCACCGCACGGATGCGGAGCTTTCCCGTGGCTGCTGCGAAAGTCCCCTCCGGTTCCACCCCGGTCAGCTCAAGCTGCCACTTCGCCGGATCCGGTAGCCACTGCGCCGCCGCAGGCAGAACCGCCACGGTCCCAAGTTCCTCAATCTCCCTGTCCGCATTGCGCATGCGCAGCGCCACGCCGATTTCATCGAACGGCCCCGGAGTATCCAGCATAATCGCCGAAATCACATGCTCGCCAACCCCGACCGGGAGCATCTTGCGCTCGGGATTCCCATAGCTGCGGAGCGCTCTGCCACGGTAGAAAGGAACCACAGAGGCTTCAACCTCCTGCATGCCCGGATTGTCGAAGCTGAACTTCACCGTGACGCGGTCATCCCCGATCCTGAGTACCGTGGGATTCATCGGGTCCGTCGACAGCGGGGGGTCGGTCCCCCGGATCCGTACCGCAGGCACGGGAAATGGTTCGATGGCCGGTTGGGCCGGACGCCAATGCACAAAGACCGGACGCGGACGGTCCAGCGTGGTCACCACACTGACATCCGGAATGTCGAGCACTCTCGGCTCGCCCGTGTGGTCACGCACCCATGCCGGGGTTCCCTGCCGCTGCCGGTACCTCTCCAGCAGCAATGCCATGAGCGATTCCGTCTGCACGGAGGCCGGCCCCCTCTGCAGCGCTCCCTTCTCCGCCAGATCAATGAGAAGAACTTCGCCGCCGGTATCCGACGCCAGCTGCCGCGCTTCGGTCCACGCAAGTGCCTTCCGGCTCACGCCAATGTACCCAATGCCCCACGGCTGAATATCAGTCATCTGCTCGAGCATCGGCTTCGTGGTCCGGCCCGCGGACACCAGATCCGCGAAGAACCGGTTCCGGACATCCTCGTTCACCTGCTTCCTCCGGAACAGGAAGTCAGTCCCGGTCTTCTGAAGCACAAGGAAGATGCCCAGCCCGCCCAGCCCGGCGAGCGCCAGAATCCCGAGAATGCGCAGATTGCGGTTCATGCCCCGATGCGCCGCCAGCAGCGCGGTAACCATCCCGCGCGCATCGCGGCGCGCCTCCGGCCCGGCTCCACCCGCCGATGCCACGGCATCGCCCATCCATTCCCCCTCACCGTATGGCATCGGGACCCTCTCCAGACAGGCCGGGCAATCAAAACCACCCGCCGCCCGCAGACCGGGAAGCAGCACGGGATCAATCTCGATTCCCTGCGAACAGTGGGGGCAGTGAGTCTCCATGTGATTTGAAAATTCAGGTTTGGGGCACAGATCTCAGAATCCCGTCGGGTGACGCACGGTCCACCCCGCGGCGGACCTTGCCTGACTGCTCCAGCGCGGCCCGGAAGCTCCGCGCCCACCGCGGCCGCCCGTGTCGAGCCGCACTCCGCAGATGGTCATGAAGACATGCCCGGCCTTCGCGTGAATCGTGATCCAGCGGCCCGGCCCCGGCTCGCCATACGTCAGAAAGGCCGCCGAGGTCAGCGGTGTATCCAGCAGGCCCGCCTTGATGAGCACATAGGAAACCGCCCCGGAACAGTCGTAGCCGCTGTCTTCAAGGGTGTCCCGCCCTCCCCCGTACTTGTAGGATTTCGTCTGGAGAACATTGCCCGCCGCAATGGCCTGCCCCACGGCTTCCGGAATTCCCCCGGGAGCGGTCACCCGCCCACCCGTGAGCCGGGCCTGACCCGGAGGCGGTGGCGGGGGAGGAGGAGCCAGCGCATTCCAGAGCGGTGCCGCTTCATCCGCCGGAGTTGGCACCTCCGCCGCAAAGTTCTGCACTGCCAGCAGATGAAACTGCGGGCAGCGGCAAGGATAGGCCGCACACCCTATGAATCGGTACCGGCCCGAAAGCAGGTTGGCCCGGTGACCTGGTGAATTCAGCCACTGATTCACCACGGCCGCCCCATACGCCGCATAGCTGTACGCTGCCGCTCCCATGCTGGAGATGTTCTCTGCCGCGGCCGTCGCCGCCACCCCAGCCGCCGCCATCCTCAGCACCATCGTCCGCTCAGCCGCATCCCCCGGATTGTCATGCGAGAAGAATCCCCCATCCGACATCGCCTGCGCATGTCCAAGGGCAGACGAACGCAGCGCCGCCGAAAACCGCAGCGCCGCCACCCCGCGGCTCACCCGCGCCTCATTGGTCGCATGCCAGATCGCCGCACTCAGCAGATTCAGATCAAGACTTTCACGGTCAAGCTTCGCCATCGCTGCCGGATGCTGCCGGAAGGCCGCCGCATTGAACCGCTGGTGCCAGTCACTCAAGGTGGTTCCATCCGGAGAAACCACCACCCGCTGGGCCAGCTTGCCCGCATCCCGCAGACTGTCCGCAGTCAGCCGCTCATGCGGCACCGCAAACGCCCGCCCGTCACGGCGGATCCACACCTTCTCGGCTCCAAACCGCATCAGCTGCGCCTCAATGACCTTGCCCTCCACACTGGCAAACGCCGCACTCCGACGGTGCACCCCCACCGCAGAGGGTTCCTCCAGCTCTGCTCCGCAGGCACCCTGCTCCATCAGCATGAGCATGAGCATCAGTCCAGCCGTCTCCAGCCATCCCCGTGAAACCCCCGCTTCCCCGCAGCCCCGGAACCGCAGGAGAAACGGCCCGCCAGCCCGCCCGGATTTCATGGCTTCCTCCCTCCCAGCCGCTTCGCCTGACCCACGCTTCCCGCAGAAAGTCTGCCAAATGGTATCGTGTAGCTCCGTCCACCCCGTCGGATCACCACCGCCTCCCCCTCCAGCCGCACAAATTCTCCCTGAATGGTCACCCCATCAAGGTTGGTCCACTCGGGAATCTCCGGCAGCTCAGCACCGGGATCCGCAACTTCGTCCTCTTTCCCAGCCATCGCAGGCGGATCCTCAGCAAGCGCCTTCAGTTCTTCCCCCGGACCGGCTGAAACATCGCCAGGCTCCGCAGCTTCGGAGTATAGTACCCCGGGACTGGGCAGCATCACGGCAGCCACCGGCCCGGAAGCGCGCGTCCATTGCATGAGTACCCTCCGCTCAAGCGACGCTGCCGCCGGAACCCGCAGCTCAGAGCCATCGAAAAGATAAGGAATGCCATTCGCCCGCACCCACACCTCCGGACTGCCCGCCGGATCAAGCGCACCTCCCATCCACCCCGCCAGAAGCCGCCGACTCCCCTCGTCGGACGGCTCCACCGACAGTACCTCGGCCCCCACCCGCCCAGCGAGCGCCTCCGCCGCAGCAAAGGGCAACGCGCGACGGCTCACCGCGATGAACCGGTCCCCATCCGCTCCCAGATCCGCGAGCGCCTCCAGATCTCCCGCCGTCGCCACTCCATTCGCCATCAGCTGCTGGAAGTAGCTGTTGCTGACCTGTGTGTTCGTGGTGCTGCTCTCCACCGTGGTCACATCCCCAGTCCTGCGCTGGGCAAGAAAGAAGGCGAGCGCTCCAAGCGTCAGCAGTGCCATCATGCCAAGCAGCAGCGTCGTGAAATTCAGGCTGCGGGTCGTCTTCAGCAGCTCAAGATGTTCGGGCACACCTCCCCCGCCGGACCCATGGCTCCGCACCAGCCACGGCGGACTCACCACCTCTGCTCCCCGCACCTCACCAGGAAGGTCCCCACTTTCCTCCACCGCCTCACAGGCAGGCGTCGTCCGCACCGTGTCAACATCCAGACGCATCTCTCCAGCCGTCTGATAGCGGCCACATGGATCAGGATCCATCGCCCGGAAAACGATCGCATCAATGCGGTCATCAAGATCCGCAACCCGCCTCGAAGGGGCACGCGGAGCCCCCTGCGGCATTTCCCGCGTGAGCATCTCATAGAACATCACTCCCAGACTGTAAAGGTCGGCTCGGTGATCGATCCCTCCTTCCCCGCGCAGCTGCTCGGGGGCCGCATACCCCGGAGTCCCCAACACCATCCCGGAAACCGTAAGCCCGCTCTGCTTCCCAAAGCCCAGCCCTGCCACCGGCACTTCCACCAGCTTCGCCAACCCGAAGTCCCCAACCTTCACCAGCCCCTCCCGGTTCACAAATATGTTCGTCGGCTTGATGTCCCGATGCACAAAACCACGCTCGTGAGCATACTGCAGCGCATGGCAGATCTGACTCACCGCAATCAGGCTTCCCTCCACATCAATCTGCCCAGCCCGCACCAACCGATGCAGATCGGACCCATCCACCATCTCCATCACAATATAGAGCAGCCCCCCCGCTGTCTCCCCATAGTCATGAATCTGAACAATGTTCGGATGATTCAACTGCGCCATCGCCCGGGCCTCGCGCCGGAACCGCCTCCGGAATTCCACATCAGCACCCAGACCACGCGGCAGCACCTTGATGGCCACCATCCGGTCAAGGTTCAGCTGGGTCGCCTTGTAGACTGCTCCCATGCCCCCGCTCCCCAGCAAAGCCACAATGCGATACCCGGAAACCGCAGCCTCCATCTCCTCGGCCGACGGGGGCCACACCACCCCAGCAAACGATGACTCGACCGGATTCCCAGCCGCCGCCGCACCGGCCCCGCCCGCCCATGATGTCCCGCCGTCAGATGCTGTCATGGCGGCTGAATGAAGAGGATTGACACCGCCGCCCGTCACCAGATCCCCGGACCTCCCGCCACAGGAACCATGGGCAACCAAAATCCCTCCCCGGATAAACAAGGAGCGGCGGAATCATGAACGCCTGAGAGAATGATGCCGAACTCATGGATGAAAAGGAACACTGCGTCCCCCTCTCCAGTTGACTCCCCGCTCCCTGGATATTGCAGACGAAATGAAAAAATCAGTCCGGATTCCCTCCCGCTCCCGCAAAGGCCCGCCGGCACCGCCCGCCAGCCCGCCCGGATCTCATGGAGACCTCCCTCCCAGCTGCTTCGCCTGACTCACGCTGCCCGCTGAAAGTCTGCCAAACGGTATCGTGTAGCTCCGTCCCCCCCCGTCGGATCACCACCACCTCCCCCTCCACCCGCACAAATTCTCCCTCAATGGTCACCCCATCAAGGCTCGTCCAAGTCGGAACCTTCGGTGCCGCCACACCGGTATCCGGCGGATCCTTCGGCTGCCCGCCCCGCTCAGGGGGAACGTAGGTAAACATCACTTTCCCCTTCTTGTCGATGATTTCCCGACCTGGGACCGCGAATCCACCCGAGAATGATACATCCCGGTACGTCCAATCCCATTGGTGCGGAATCACCAGCGTTCCCTCCCGGTCGATGTACCCATTCTTTTTGTCTTTTCCGACAACCGCCATACCATCGGAAAAGCTTTTGCAATAGTCCCATTGAGGGGATATGACCACCTTTCCCGTCTTGTCGATGAATCCGGAAAGCCGGTCTTTCGAAACCACGGCGAGGCCTTCACTGAAGGATTGGTAGGACGCCCGCAGTTCTCCCTCAATCACTACTTTGCCCGCCCGATCAATGAAGCATTGCGCCGGAGTATCCCGGGATGGTCCCGAGCGCTCTACAAGAGCCAGACCCTCACTGAACGGTTCTACATTACCCCACTCGATCGGAATCACCACAACTCCCGTTTTGTCTATGAAGCCCGATTTCCCGTCGCGCCGCACTGCCGCAAGACCTTCGCTGAAATGGGAGAGGCGGTGCCGGGGGCGACCCTCCGCATCCCAGACAAGCGGAATGACGACTTTCCCGGTCTTATCGATGAAACCAAACTTCCCGCCGCTCACCACGCACGCAAGACCATCATGAAAAGAACCGCATAGGTCCCATTGAGGTGGTATGACAACCTTCCCAGCCTTGTCGATGAATCCCGACATGGTGAACGGCCTGCCAAGCTCGTCGGCTGTCTTGCCGTTCCGGGCGGTGTTGCGGGAAACCACGGCCAATCCCTCACGGAATGCCTCGCACCCATCCCATGCCGCCGGGATCACGAGCTTGCCCGTCCGGTCAATGAATCCCCACTTCCCGAATTCCCACATCTGTGGCATGCCGGTGTTTTTCCTGCCCTCGAATTCCGTCTTCCTGACCACCTGCGCCAGACCCTCCGAGAAGCTTCCTCCTTCATCCCAGTTGTGCCGAATCGCTGCCTTTCCCTGCGGCGTCAGATAAACCCCGTCGCGTGGCAGCAATCCCTCCGTGAAGGAAAGACTCTCCGACATCGGACCGCCCATCACCTGAGCAGTCAAATCCATAGCAGCCATCCCCACAAAAAAGGCCGTGAAGCAAATCACCGCAGCCGGCCGTCTCATGACCGGACCTCCCGCTGGATGTCTTGCCGCGGTCCCGGATAAACGTACTTCATCGGCAGTTTTCATGACAGAAACAAGAATGGGGTCAGTGACTCTGTGCGGGAGAATGGAGGAGTGGTATTTTGCATGACGCCTGCAGCCGCCGCAGTGAACTTCCAGTAGCCAGGAGACAGACTCCTGAAAGGAATTGGCTTGCGCGGTCCGGCGTTGGGGACGGAAGCGTGGGTCATGGGATGGGTGGGGTGAGCTGGGGTGGAATGGGAGTGCGTCGGGCGAACTGCCAGCTGAAAGGACCATCAGAGGGGCGTCGCGTATTCCATGAACATCAGCAGTTCAGGGGGCCCTGAGTTTGGATGTTTGGATTTTGCGGGAAGTAGCCAGTTCTCCGGGGCCGGATTGGAAGTCTTCGATCCAGCGGTTGGAGACGGCGTGCTGGATGACGAACTGCCAATGACCTGACCAGATATTGGTGAAGGCGTTGGCGATCTGGAGATTGGCCGTGGGGGCGGGAGGGAGGCTGAGGGAGGCCACCATTTCCGAGTGGAAGGGGCTTTGGTCCATGACACCTTTCTCGCAGGAGAGAATGCGTTCGTCTTTGACAGCGAATTCGTCACCTCGGTCCATGCCGAAGAGGCAGTAGGGCGGGACGATCATTCTTGAGAAGGTTGCGCCGGCCGGAAGAGTGATTGAGTTGACGGTGGAGCAACCGATGGAGACCCAGCGCAGGGGAGGGGATTCCTGTGTGTTTTCCGGGGCCGGAATGGATGGTTCCAGTTGCCAGTCGAGCAGTTCGATCCAGGCGAAGTGCTTCCGGGGGAGTCGGGTTGGCTGGGCTCCGCCGAGACTGATCTCGGTGGTGTCCATGCCATCGAGCACGACGACCCGGGCGGGTTCGGTGGCATGGATGAGGCGTGCGGATCCCCTTGCTGGACGGGATGGCTGTCTGGAAATCAGTCCGAGGCTGGGAATGGCTGCGGCTTTGAACTTGGTGGAAAGCGGGCTGAGTTTCAGCGGACTGGCGGCCTTGAGGAGCCTAGCGCGATCGATTTCGAAATCGTACCACCCGCCAAAGATGCCGTAGGTGCCGACGGGGAGGACGGCGATTTCTCGATTGGTCTCCGGGTCGATGAACTTCACGCCCAGCTGGCCGGAGGTTCCATTGCTGCGGTTGTTTTCCACTTCGCAGCGGAGGTTGCCTGTGGGTGGCAGAAGAATCAGGAATTCCGCTTCCACCCGCGTGATCGAGCGATCCGGTCCTTTATCAAAGGAGAAGCTGGTTCGACTGGTGGAGGCCTTGTCATCTGAATCGGCTCCCTGAATCCATCGTGGTTCCTTGAGCACTTTACTGATGAGGGCACCCTGGGTGAAGTGGAGGGTGGCACATTCGGCAGGTCCCTCCAGCACCACGCGGAGCCGCACCTCCTGATCGCCGGAGCGTTTGGCCGGGTCATAGGGATCCGAGAGGCCCACGAGGCTGACCTGATTCCTTGGCAGTCGGAGGGATTGGCCATTGACCTGCATCGTGACCGATGAGGAATCGAGGGCGAGCAATTGCCCGTCGATCCAGCCCCTGTCGATGAGAAAGGCGCGGTCCATGCCGGGCTTCGGATGGCCAACGGCGTTGATGCTTTTCCATGTCCCGGGTTTTGGAATCGCGGGGTGATCGGGAAGGATGGGGAAGGTCGTTGCTGCGGTGGGAGCAGTGTCAGCAGGGGCGGGCAGGGGCTCCGCGGGAGCAGGTTTGACCTGCTTTCCCGCGCCCAGTTCCATGGATTGGATGCGGCTGGGCAGCGAGAGCGTGGCGAGAGGGATGGTGATTTCCCTGCCATCTCTGCGGACAATGACAGATTCGCCCTCGAGTCGCACGAACTCGGCCACGATTGTTTTGCCTTCTGTGTTCGTCCATTCCAGCGGGGCAGCGGATGCCAGTCCGGCGATCAGCAGGAAAGTGAAGGAGAGGAAGGTTGGTGGTGCAGGAAGTGATTTCATATCGGGGTATGGGTGGTGGTGCGTTCCGTGGCGCCGCGGGGCATTTCCGGTCGGGGTGGCTTGCGTTCGGGTCGGCAGCCGGCTGACCCCGGTGCGCCCGCCGATTCGAGGCCGGGAAACTTCATTTCCGGACCCTGCGGTGCTGGACCGGAGCCATCGGTCTGCCCGGTGGAAGGCCTAGCGCCAGAGAGGTCGTTGGTGGTTGTCATCACAGGAGAATGGGGATTCGATGAATCGGTGAGGGGGGAATGGAGGAGTGGTTTCTGCATGGCGGCTGCGGCGGCGGCAGTGACCGGTGAGGGCGTGCCACGGCACCGTCAGCGGGCCTTTCTCATTCGGAAGAATCGCCGGTTGGCCTCGCCAGCATCCACATGGTTCCCAGCACCGAACCGGACAGGCCCGACTCCCTCCCAGGCAGTGAAATCGCTGGATCGTTCCAGCACGAATCCCGTCGCCTCGTCACCCCAGCTCAGCTGAAATCCTCCCGCCGGCACCCTCGAAATCTCCAGCAGCGGAGCGTCTTGGTAGGTTCCCGGCATCGCAGCCCACGAAGCCTGTATCTTCGGCTGCAGCCAATTCTGTACTTCCTCGGTATTGAGTTTCAGACAGATCGTAAAGTTGTCCATCATCCCGTTGATTCTGGCGACCGAAAGATGCGTCACCTTGCCGTCGGCAGAAAACCAGGGTGAACCTGAGCTGTACTCAAGCCCCTGAGTTCTTTGGGTGACCCCATCGCCGTTAAAAGACAAAGGAGAATATTTAGTCACTGGATAGACAACAATGGATGGTAAAGAGTAGTAGATATGCTGCGCATTTCCGGCGAGCTTGTCTCCGAGGCTTGGCAGTTCCCCGACGGTGGTGTCTCCATAGTTTCCGAAATCGACCTGGGTATGAATGTCTCCTATCTGCGAATCCCCGAATTGGATGGGTGTGAAGTTGGGAATGGGCTTCTTCAGATAGTAGACCCCCAGATCGGGAGTACTTTTGTCGGTGTAGGAATAGCCGGGGAACTGTTCCCATCCGATCACATCCATGACGAGTTTATCGCCGGACTTGTAATTGGGTCCGAAGGTCACGGTCTGCACCACGGACAGGCTGGTCGGGCCGGGGGTGACGTGTCCTGCTCCGAGCACAACGGTTGGGGCTATGGCGACGCAGGAAGCGGTCACGATTTCCCCGGTGGTGCCGCGCCTTCCGGTGACTGCCCCGGCCCACAGGTACTTCGGGTCCTGAGCCAGTGCCTTGTACTGTGCGTACATGGCGATGCTTTCCATGGTTCCGGCGACGGCACGGGGCAAGCCAGTTCCGGCGAGGCAGGCCATGAGCAAGCCGAGTTTTCCCAGTGCGGATCCATGCGTCTTCAGGAGGTTTCCCGGATCTGTCCATTCCCTGCTGCGGTCCGGCCTTGAGGGGCTATCCGGGCGGGGGGAGGCATGTTGCGGGCTGGGGGCCCTTGCGGAGTGGTGATGGATCATGGCCTTGGTGGGCGGTCCCGTGCCGTGGGTGCATGGGGGCCATGAAGGAGTTGTCAGCCTGCGAACAATGATTGCCAAAAAAGCTCCACAATCTTCCGCGGGGGAGGCGGAAGGCGGTGAACGGATGCCGGATGGAGCTTGCAGCCGGGTTCCGGCCGACTGCGGATTTCCAGTGATTATGGTTCCACAGCGACCGTGGCCGAGAGTCTATAGAAGGAGCGGGCGGGTGGCGGGTTGGGATCGGTGATCGTGAGGGTGGTACCCGGGGAGTTCCAGATCTGGTTCGGGGGCAGGGACCATGCGGAAAGGTCCGGGGATCGCCAGAGGCGGTAAAGGAGGCCGGGCTGCCGTGGGGTGGAGAGTTGCGGGAGGCTGGATGTCAGGGCGAAGCTGGCGCTGATGGCAGGCGACGTGGATGGGGCGCGAGGACCGAAGAGGCCGAGTCCGCTGCGGATGGCATTATCCCAGTCGGCAGTGAAGACCCACCAGTTGGTGAGGCCGGATGTTCCGTGGGCGATGGTATTGCCGCGGCCCGGCATGTTCTGCATCCAGTAAAGGTAGTACTGGGATTCCGTCTTCTGCTCGACCGTCCCGGAGGTTGGCCAGACGTAGGGCAGGTTGCCCCATGTGCTGGCGTTGACTGACTTCTTTGTGCCGGTGCCTGCCGGAGTCCAGTCTTCGCAGTCGCTGAGCACGAGGCGTGGGTTGAGGTAATCGTAATCGCTTTCGGCATTGGGTGGGTAGTGTGTATTGCCGACGCGGCCGGGAGCGAAGGATCCATCCGGGTTGCGGCCGCAGAAGAGATTCCAGAAGAAGTTGGCGTTGCCGTTACGGAGCGAATCCACGTGCGAGAGGATGGCTTCGAGCTGGTGGCCGCGGTTGTGCATGGCTTCGGCCTGGGTGCGCCGGATATTCTGTCCGTACACGACGTAGGTATGATTATAGACCGGCAGATCGTCCCAGCGGTAGCTGTTGGAGATGTCGCCCGTGAGGGCGCTGGACATGTTTGATTCCGGGACGGCGCGGGTGTATTCCGGAAGGCAGGTTACGGGGTCGTAGCTTGGGAAGCTGGAATCGACGCTGCCGTTCCACATCCAGATTTCCCTGACACCGAGTTTGTTGACGTAGTTTTCGATGCCGAGGCGCTCGAACATCCGGCGGTAATCGACTTCCGGGATGAGTTTCCCGGAGGCATCTGTCTGGCGGCTCAGGCCAGGGGGCGTCTGTTCGTAGACAGTGATGATGTCGACGACACGCACGCCGAGGGCCCGTTTGGCGGCGGCATTGCGGTACCCTCTGAAGCGGCTGGCTTCCTCGATCATCCATTTCATCCGGATGTCGTAGGTGGCGAGCTTCAGTTTCATGGCTGCGAGGGTTGAGTAGCCGGGCGACCAGAAGTCGCGGGCCTGCGACACATCAAGGTTGATGCCGTCGAGGGTTGGGAGGAAGCGGAGGATGAGAACCGGGATTTCGAACTGGGCACCTGTTCCCGGGCTGGCCAGCACGGAGGGGACGGGCTCGCGCGTGGGCGGCAGTACCGCGTTCAGCACTTGCACCGGGAGAGAGACGGACTTTCCGGCATAGCTTGCGGTGATGGAAGCGGTGCCGGCCGACAGCGCTTCGAGGGTTCCCTTGCTGTCGACCGACACGACGGAGGGCTGGGAACTCGTCCATGCTGCCAGTTCCGGGGAAAGGTCCAGTTCCCCGCTGGCCGTCTGAGCCTTCAGTTTCAGATTCTGCCAGCGGTAGCCGCTCCACAAACGCAGCGCGTCCTTGTTGAGGGTCAGCGAGGTGACCTCCAGAGACACGAAATCGATGCCATCGAGCCAGAAGCGGAGTCCGGCGTCCCATGTGTCCGCGTGAAATTCGATCCAATTGATGTTGGCGAGGCTGGGATTTCCGGTGGGCAGGGCCTCCCAGTCACTGTTTCCCGAGAAGGGAACCACGAACCGCACCCATTTGCCGCGGCAGTCGTTCATCAGTTCGCGCCGCGGGTGCAGTTCGAGGTACGATTGGCTTCCCGTGTGCAGGCGGATCCATGGCGAATTATTCTGGAATCCGTAGGTGCTGTCTGATTCCGAGTACATCCAGAAGGCGAGACCGCGGATTCCTGCGGCTTGCAGATTCCACGCGGCTGCTTTGCCGACGGGCGTGCCGGCCCACGTATCGAAGGCCCCGGTGGTGCTGAAACGGAGCGCTTTTGAGCCGACCTGAACCCGGTCGGTGACATCGGTGATGGACGCCGTGGCGGACTGGGCTCCGGCAAACCACTGGGAAGCGCTGCCTTCGCTGAGGAGGTCGGCGGCGGGAGGGGCGGCGGCGTGACTCTGCATCCCTGCGGCGACCAGCAGGAGGCCCAGCAGGGCGGCCCGGCAACTGAGCGCGGAGCGGATGATGATTCCCGGAGATGCCGGGTTTTGCCGCGTGGCAGCCATCCGCGCGGTGGCTGTCCTGAGTGTCTGGAATATGGCGAGCATGGTCTTGGGTGGGAGGGAAATCGCTTCTGCAGGCTGCTTGCGGAAAGCGGAGTTGGCATGGACTTGCCTGCCGGGAAATGCTCCCGGCGCGGCACAACCCCCGCTCAGCCGGCGTGAGATTCCTCAGGGGAATTGCGGGGAACCGCGGGAATATCGCAGAAAAAGTCCGGGATTTTCTGCAATATCGGGCGGCGGGGGAGTAACTGCATGGAAAGGGCCGGTGGCATGATGCGACCGGTCAGCGGAAAATCATGAACGATACACCAATTTTCGGGACGACGCGCTGGACCCAGCTGGAGGACGAGCGGACCGGCGGCCGTGGCGACCAGTGGCTCTGCGAAAACTACGGCTGCGCGGTGCTGTCCTGGTTCCGTTCGAGGTTCGGTCATCATGAGGGGGAAGATGCCTGCCAGGAATTCTTCGACCGGGTGGTGCTGAGAGGGCGTCTGGCGGACCGGGCAGACCGGACGCGCGGCAGCCTGCGCGGGTTGCTGCGGGTGTCGCTGCAGCGTTTTGCGGGGAGGTACTGGCGACGCCTGCGGCGTGCGCGGCTGGGAAGCGGCATTGATCCGGTTCCGGCGGGCGGCGCGGGTGACCGGCTGCCTGACGGTGACGCCATTTCTGCGGAGGAACTGTTTGACCGCATCTGGGTGGCGGAACTCCTCGAACGGGCCCTCGCCGAGGTGGAGAAGCACAGCGAGCAGCGCGGCAGGCTCTCGCTGTTCCAGGCCCTGCGGCCGATTCTGGACGGGAGCGGCCCGGAGCGATCGCACCGGGAACTTGCCAATGAACTGGGACTGGAGCCCCGGCAGGTCACCCAGGCCCTCTTCCGGATGCGCAAACGGATCGGCCTTTGCCTCTACCGCCTGGTCGTGGAAACGGTGCGCAGCGGCGGATCGGTGGAAGACGAATGGGAAACGGTGCGCGCCCTCCTGCGCCGCTGACGGAACCGGCAGGCTTCACGGGCACGGCTTTTATGCCCGGCAAGGCCGCCACGGCAGCCAAAGGCGGTTTTTCTGCGAGATTTCCGGGAATCCGGGTAACGAGAATGGTAGGGAGGTTTGCCATGCCGGCTGGCGTCCCGGATCCGCCATGGAACCCAACCCTTTTCCGCAGAAACCAGATGGACTCTTCTTGAGCGCGCGCGCCAAGCAGGGGAGGGAGTGGAATTCTTCTGTGAGAACTACCGGAAGCCCATCCTCGGCTGGCTGCAGGCCCGCTTTCCACATCACGACGCCGAGGACCTCTGTCACGATTTCTTCCGTCGGCATGTCATCAGAGGCCGGCTGGTGGACCGGGCCGACCGCACGAAGGGAAGTCTGCGTGGTCTGCTCTGCGTGGCTCTCACACGGTTTTCCCTGAACGAACGGCGGCGCCACCGGACCGTGCGGACAGGTGGGCGGGTGCAGCATGTCCCGTTCCGCGAGAATGACTGCGCCGAGGGAAACCCGGACACGGGCTCCCCCGATGTCCTCTTTGACTGGCTCTGGGCGGTGGAACTTCTCGAGCGGGCGATCCGCCGGACCGAGGACTACTGCCGTCAGCGTGGCAAGGGACCTGTCTTCGATGCGCTGCGGCCATTGCTCGATGGTTCCGGTCCAGCCCGCCGCCACAAGGAAATCGCCAAAGAGCTGGGTCTCAAGGTGGCTGAAGTGACCAACGAACTCTATCGCCTCCGCATGCGGGTGAAGGGCAACCTCTTCGACGAAATCCTCATGACGGTGCGGGACGCAAGGGCCGCCGCGGAAGAATGGGATGCCCTGCGTTCCTTCCTGCTGCGCTGAGCAGGGCGTGGCAATCAGATCCGCCGCAGGACGACGCTGCCGAGGGCCGACGCGAGGGCCAGCAGCGAGCACCATGATTCCAGTCCCTGCCGTGTGCGGGCCGGTTGGAGATTCTCGCGGACCGTGGCGGGTGCGAAGGCGGGAGACGAGGCAAGGGCCGGCGGGACTTCGCGGCTCAGGCGGTATTCCGGCGGGGAAGGCCGGTTGTAATGGAGAACCTTGAGCTTGTTGCTCTCTTTGTCGCGCAGACGCAGGGTCAGTTTGCCATGCGATTCGAGGGGAACGCGGGCAAGGTAGCGCCCGAGGCCTCGTTCTGCGACGGCGACGGGGAATTCCCGGCTGTTTTCGTCCACCGCCATGGCATCCCATGTGACGCCATTGACGGGCATGCCGTCGGGATCGCGGCGGAGGATTTCCAGGTTCCACTGGGAACCGTCGATGGCCGCCCGCACTTCCATTCCTTCGGCATCATTGCGCCGCAGAATGGACCGCAGCACCTGCGCCCAGAATTTGCCCACCCCGTCCCATGCCAGCCATTCGCCTCCCCATTTCTCGGTGAGATCGGATGTGTAGGAGAGTCCCTGACCGAGTCCGAAGCGCCCGATCGCAAGGAGCGGATCGCCTGTGTCCACCGAAAGCACGGTCTGCGTGGCCGGCTTGGCTTCCGTCATGACATAGCCAAGTGCGGAGGGCAGATTGTCCGCATACCCTGCGAGCATGGCATGCTCCGTGGTCACGATGGGGGCATAGACGTCTTCCTTGATGGCGCTCTTGCTGGCCTGCATGGTCTCGCGGGTGAAAATCTGCGGCACTGTGTTCGGATCCGTCGCCGCATAGAATCTCCCGCGACCGATTTCGGCGATCGACTGCAGGAGATCGCCGGCTGCTCCTTCGCCCAGTGCCACCGTGGAAACCGTCACTCCGCTGTCGGCAAGGCTCTGCGTCAGTTCCGCAAAGCCCTGGTCCGGCGTCTGGCCGTCGGTCATGCAGATCATGTGCTTCACCTTGGCCGCACAGTTGTCGAGCATCTGCTTGGCTTGCTGCATGGCGGGATACATGTCCGTGCCGCCGCCGGCCTCGAGGGTATCGATGTTCGCTTGAATGGCATCCTTTTCCGCGGCCCGCCGCAGGTCGGAAACAATCTGCGGCTCGCTGTCGAAACCAATCACGGCGATCTGATCCTGTGGACCCAGCAGTTCGACCGATGCCTTGGCGGCCTGGCGAGCCAGCGCGATCGGCAGGCCTTCCATGGATCCCGATTTGTCCATGACGAGAACCATGGCCAGCGAGGGCTTTTCCTTTTCCTTCTCGAAGCGGCTCACCAGCGGCAGCACATCCTCCACGGGTGTCTTGTAATAGCCTCCCAGACCAAAGGAATTCTCGGATCCGAGCATGGCCAGTCCTCCGCCGAAATCCTGCACATAGCGTTTCAGAAGGTCCATCTGACGCGCATTCAGGGCCGTCGCGGGAACGTCCGCCAGCACGACCGCCCCGAACGAAAGCAGTTCGTCCATCGATTCAGGCACACCGTTCTCGCCGCGGACATCGACATCGAATTCCTGTTCCTGCAGGGCGCGCGCCGCCGCCCGCATCTCCTTCGGCTCGCGGTGAATCACGAGCAGCCGGCTCTTGCCCTTCACCTCGACCGTCGCCGACGCCTGGTTGTTCATCGGGAAACGGTCGTTCTCCGGCACAATCTCCGCCGTCCAGAGGCTGGCACCCGGCGTGGTCATGGGGACGTCGAAATCAATTGTGTTCGGGCCCTTGGCCGTCAGAGCGACGGGCTTCTCGGCCACCGCCACGCCCTGACTGATGATCCGGACAGTTGCCTTCATGTCCCGGTTGGCGGCAAGGCGCACGCCCAGGCGGACAATTTCTCCGGTGAAGGCCGAGGGCGTATTCGGCTCGATGGCGACCACGGCGGCCTCGGGATCGGTGAGACTGTCGAGCCGCTTCCATACAACATCCACGTTTTCGCGCTGCAGGGTGGTCAGTGCACCCGCGATGCTGCCATCCGTTTCCTGGCCATCAGTCAGCAGGACAAGACGGCGGCTCTTGCCGGCCGGAAAGGCCAGCCTTGTGCTCAGAACCGCATCAGCCAGCCGGGTGGCCGACCGGAACTGGTCGTCAGCCACCCCCTTGCCCCATGCATCCAGTTCCGTCTGCAGATCCTCGGGCGTGCGCAGTCGCACGCCATTGGCGGCCGCGAACAGACTGTGCGAATCCCCTCCGCGAAGCTGCCCCACCGCTTCCTTCACCTCCTCAACCGCGCGGCGCGATGCCGCAGGATCCACACTCTGCGAGACATCGACAAGGAAAACCACATGCGCATCGTCCGCATCCTTCATCCAGCCCGGCCTGCACAGCGCCAGCACCAGCAGCACCACCGCCAGACACCGCAGCAGAAACGAGGCCGCCATCAGCCGCTTGGGACGGTCCACCAGAGTCAACCAGTATCCGCCCGCCAGCACCAGCAGGCTGAGCAGCCACCACAGGGGAGAAAGATAAGTCAGGTGCATGAGGCGCGCATTACCTCATCCCTATGCCCGGATCCGGCCCCGGTGTCCACCGCTAAGAGCCCCCGGAATATCCCGCAGCAGCTGCGCGGGGATCTTCCCGCAATAGCCAGCACAGATCAGGAAGCGCCCCATCAAACCCGCACGGCGGCCTGTGGAGGCTTCCCAGGAGGTCTGTCCAACTGTCGGGAGCGGAAGAGGTCTGTCCAACTGTCGGGATTCGCAGGAATGAGAACAACGGGCTTCGCCTGGTGGACTTTCGGTCGCTGAGGGAGCGGAGCGGAAAAGGTCTGTCCAACTGTCGGGAGCAGAGGAATCCCAAGAGGTCTGTCCTATTGTCGGGATTCTTGTCGCCGCCGGGGCGTCGGCTGTCGGTGAGTATGAGATCTTCGGTCAGCTGTGCTGAGAGTCAGAGACCAGTTGCGGGCATCGTGGGGGAAGGATACACCTTCATCTGGAGATGCATGAGCGCTACGAGGAATGGCTTGATTACCTTTTTGATCATGAGGTAACCACACCGGAGTGGTATTGGGCCGCGGGCGCTCCGGTTTTTGAAGCATCGGAGTTGGACTATGCAGTCCTCATTGGGGAGACATTCCGGCATGCCGGGCGCGACCTTCTGCGGTTCAGCGATGCCCAACTCAATCAGGGCCTACTCCTGCTGGCATCGGCGGCGTGCAGTGACTACATGGCGTCGCTCAAAGATGCGAGAATCCCGATGGCGACAAGGCTTGCCACGACCCGGTCCATTTACGATCTTTACCGCGATTGCTTTCAGCTGCGGTGCACGGAGACACTGAGTCATCTCAATCGGACTGGTCGATCGGCTTTGAATGAGATATGCTATATGTTCTGGGATATCAGTGTGTTGGGATGTCTGGAGGAGAACGATGAGGAGCGGCCCCTTGTTGACTGTGTCTTCTCTGTTCTTGGCGATACTCTGAAAATCCCTCACCTCGCCTGCCAGGAAGCGGCGATTCATGGCTATGGGGAGATCAGTCTGTTCCATCCTCGGCGAGTCGAAGAGGCCCTTGATGGATTTCTCGCTGGCGGGATCTCTTCCGGCCCTCTGCGGGCCTATGCAGAGAACGCGAGGAGTGGCAACATTCTCTGACGAGGGGACGGTGGCTGACTGAGGCAGGCAGCAGTGTGTCTGTCGGCCCTGTCAGGCGCAGCGGACGGTGAGGGTGGCACCTTCCACGCGGAGGATTTCGACGAGAGTGCCTTCCGGGAGTGGGTGGAGGCTTTCGGTGATGGCGCGCCATTCTTCTCCGCCGACGCGGACTCGTCCGGGAGTTCCCGAGGTGATGGGGTCGACGACGGTGCCGGTGGTGCCGAGGAGGGCGTCGGTGAGAACGGGTCGGTGGTCACTGGCGCGGTAGAGGCCGCGGGCGAGGGGCCGGACGAGGGCGAGGCAGAGCACGGAAGCGACGGCGAACACACCCAGTTGTCCGGCTGTGGTCAGTCCGAGTTGAGCGGCGGCGAGGGCGGTGAGGAGGGCGGCGGTGCCGAAGCTGGCGGGAAAGAAGGAGAAGCTCAGCATTTCGACGATGTAGAGGGCGATGCCGAGAACGGTCCAGAGGTGCCAGGGTTGCATGGGGGTGAGCTGGAAGGGTTGGAATCCGCTCGATACTATATCACAGCGGTGCGCCGCTGCAATGGCGTGCCGTCAGCTGTCCTGCTGCCGTGCCTGATCGTATGCCGCGATGATGGCCTGGACGATCCGGTGCCGGACGATGTCTTCGCCGGAGAAGCGGCAGAAGGCGATGCCTTCCGTGCCGGGCAGAACCTTGAGAGCCTCGCGGAGGCCGGAGGTGCGAGGGTCCTTGAGATCGACCTGGGAGGGGTCGCCTGTGATGACGCATTTGGAACCTTCGCCGAGCCGGGTCAGGAACATGAGCATCTGGGCCTGGGTGGTATTCTGGGCTTCGTCGAGGATGATGAAGCTGCGGCTGAGGGTTCGGCCCCGCATGTAGGCGAGCGGGGCGATTTCAATCTGCGAGCGGTCGATCATCTTTTCGATCTCTTCCGGATCCAGCAGATCGTAGAGTGCATCGTAGAGTGGGCGGAGGTAGGGCAGCACCTTTTCGTTGAGATCGCCCGGGAGGAAGCCGAGGGCCTCGCCGGCTTCTACGGCTGGGCGGGAAAGAATGATGCGCTGGCAGTCGCCTGCCTTGTAGGCGGCCACGGCGCTGGCGACGGCGAGAAAGGTTTTTCCGGTTCCGGCCGGACCGATGCCGAAGGTGACATCGTGCGAGCGGATCGCCTTGAGATAGGCCAGTTGTCCGCGGGTCCGGGCCACCACGGGTGGTTTGCGCGGCGAGCCGATCAGTTTGAGTGAGCCGAAATCCTCGAGGGCATTGGTGGGAACGGCGGGCGGGGCGGCGGATCCGATGCCTGCCTGTTCCATGGCGTAGCGGAACATGTGGCCATTGATTTCCGTGCCCTTGCGGCGTGCTTTTTCGAGGGCGGCGAAGACGCGTCCGGCTCCTGCGACGGCATCCTCGGGGCCCTGCAGTTTGACCCAGCCTTCCCGCGTGGTGATTTTCACGCCGGCTTCCTTTTCGAGGGTCTTGAGGAGCGAGAGATCGTGAGCGAAGAGACTCTGCAGAAAGTGCGGCGTCTCGTATTCAAGCGTGGTGGTGGTCATGGCAGGAAGCGTTACCGTGTCGCGTCACTTCCATCCGTAGACGAGTGCCCAGTCGATGTCGTCCTTGGTTTTGCCGACGATCCGGAAGACCACGTAGTAGGTCCCGGTCTTTTTCGGATCGACATGCACTGCTGCGAAATCGCTCCCGCTGCGTTTGGCGGCACTGACCTTGACGCCTTTGGCATCGAAGACATCGATTTCGAGCTTCACTTCGGCTTCCGTGGACGTGCCCAGCCAGAACCACACCTGATTGCCTTTGAAGAGCTGGTGTTTGACCAGTTTCTGTTCGCCGGGCTTGATGGTGCCTTTCCAGTATTCCTGGCGGATCTTGAAGCCTTCGGCGACTTGTTCCATGGCACCCTCGAGGGCGGCCGAGTGGGCGTCGTCGACGATGGCCTGCAGCGGGGAAGTGAGCAGGGCGAGGCAGACAGTGAAAGCCGCCGAGGTCCGCAGGCTGCGGAGGAAAGATGAGGAAAACCGGCGCATGGGATCAGCCTTTCGTGGTGATGGAACGGACGAGCGTCGAGGTGATGCCGTGCATTTCCCGGACTGCCTTTTCGCTGAGGGTGTCGTCGCCGCTCTGCATGATTTCCCGCAGCCGGGCCACGCCGTCGGCAATGGCCTTGAGCTTGTCCGCGTGCCGGGCCCGTGTGAGCATTTCCTCGAGTGCATCATTGAAGTAATCGGCAAGGTCCGGCTGCAGCAGGACTTCGGCCCGGTCTCCGGAGTAATCGCGGCGGATCACGTCGGTGGCTACTTCGGTGCCGCGGAGCCAACCGCCGACCGAAACGCATTCGGCGAGGGCACCATCGCGGAGCGCTTCCATTTTGGCGCGCACCGTATTCTGGGTGGCGTCGAGTTCGCTGCGGACCTGGTCCCATTGCGAGGCCTTGGCGGCGTCGTCGATGGCCTGGCAGTGCTTGAGAACATCTTCCCGGATGCCGAGAGCGGTCGAGAGGGAGAGCACGTCCTTGCCGATGGTTTCGACTGTCTTGCGGTCTTCGGCCTGGACGGCGATGAAGCCATCGGCCACTGTAGCACCAAGAAGCAGGGCCACATCCGTGCGCTCGCTGAAGTTCGGACGGCTGCCATTGGAGACCTGCGCTTTCCAGTCGGGATCACCCAGCTTGTCGAGCACTGAAAAAATTTCGCTGGGGACGGGAATGATGACTTCATCGACGACCTGTCCGGGGAACTGCGAGAGGTCCAGTTCGCCGCCTCCCTTGTCGACGGGAGTCTGGGCCGCGGGGTCGTTCTGTGCGGCGAGGTCGGCGAGGCCGAACGAAAGCACGGCAGCCGGGACGAGGAATCGGAATCGGAGCATGAGCGACACGGGAGGTCTCATGGGGAACACTAGAACAGGCCCCGGCAATATGCCAGGGGGAACGGCAGGGGTCGGCTCTGGCGGCCGTGCATTCCTCTTGCGCGGAGAACCGGGGTTTCCTAAGGCTGATCCGCCCGCGGTGGTCGGCCGGTGGTTGCTTCCTGCCCGCCTTCAGCCGTATTTTCCCGTCGCGCGCCACGCTTTTTCAACATCTGCCCGTCAATCCAAGGAAATGAACAACGCAATTCTCGCCAAAGCCGCCAACGAATCCCGTGGTCTTGCCATGGACGCCGTCCACAAATGCTCATCCGGGCATCTTGGTCTTCCTCTTGGCGCGGCGGAAATCGGTGCGGTGCTCTTTGGTTCCGCGCTCCAGTGCGATCCCGCGGATCCCGGCTGGCTGAACCGCGACCGGTTCATTCTCAGCGCGGGCCACGGCTCCATGTTCATTTATGGATGGCTGCACCTCGCGGGATACAATCTGTCGCTCGAGGAAGTGAAGAATTTCCGCGTGCTCCATTCGCTTACGCCTGGGCATCCGGAGTTTCATGAAACCGAAGGCGTGGAATGCACCACGGGCCCGCTGGGTCAGGGTGTCGGCAATGCGGTCGGCTATGCCCTCAGCGGCAAGATGGCAGCTGCGAAATACAATACCGCACAGCACACCATCATTGACCACCACGTCATCGCGCTGGCCGGCGATGGCTGCCTCCAGGAAGGCGTGGCGCGCGAAGCGGTCGCCTTCGCGGCGCACAATGGACTCGACAATCTCATTCTGATTTTTGATTCGAATGACGTCACGCTCGACGCCATGGCGAAGGTCACGCAGAGCGAGAACACGCAGGCCTTGTACGAGGCTCTGGGCTGGGACGCCGTGACGATTGATGGGCATGATCTGAATGCCATTGCCGCGGCGGTGGAAGGCGCGAAGCGGAATGACAACGGCAAGCCGAAGATCATCATTGCGAAGACCATCATTGCGAAAGGCATCCCGGAAGTTGCGGGCACTGCCAAGGGGCATGGGGAAGGCGGCGCGAAATTCACGGACGCGGCGAAGCAGGCACTCGGGATTCCGGAAGGCACGCATTTTCACGTCAGCGACGACGTGCGGGCCTACTTTGCGGATCTGAAGGCGCAGCGTGCGGCCGCTCATGCCGGCTGGCAGAAGACCTTCGATGCATGGGCCGCTGCCAATCCCGGGCTGGCTGCCGAACTGAGCGCCGCGCGCAGCGGTGGTCTGCAGGCGGAGGATCTGCTCAAGCTGGTTCCCGAGTATCCAACGGAAGGAAAATCCGCGACGCGCAACTGCGGGGGCGAGATCCTCAATCACATCGCGAAGGCGGTTCCGCAGCTCATCACGGGCAGCGCCGACCTCTTTGGTTCGACGAAGAACTACATCAAGGACGGCGGCGATTTCTCCGTGGCGAACCCCACGGGCCGCAACATCTGGTTCGGCATCCGGGAGCACGCCATGGGTGCCATCTGCAACGGCATTGCCTACGACGGTCTCTTCCTTGCCAGCGGAGCGACCTTCCTCGTGTTTGCCGACTACTGCCGCCCTAGCATCCGTCTCGCGGCGCTCGCCAAACTTCCCGTCACCTACATTTTCACGCACGACAGCGTCGGCGTCGGTGAAGACGGTCCCACTCACCAGCCCGTGGAAACCGTGAGCGGCCTCCGTGTCATTCCGAACCTTGATGTCATCCGCCCGGCCGATGCCGAGGAAACTGCGGCTGCCTTCGCCGCCGCCTTCAGCCGCGCCGATGGTCCGACCCTCCTCGCGCTTTCCCGCCAGGACCTTCCGCTCATGGGCTTCGCGAGCGCCGCGTCACGCCGCGACGGCACACTCAAAGGCGGTTATGTCCTCGTCAGGGAATCCGCCCCGCTCAGCGCCATTGTCCTCGCCACCGGATCGGAAGTCCAGTGGGCCGTCGCAGCCGCCAAGGGCAATCCCGGCGTCCGCGTGGTCAGCCTGCCATGCTTCGAACGCTTCGACCGCCAGCCGCAGGCGTACCGCGACGAAGTTCTCCCGCCTGCCTGCACCAGGCGCATCGCCATCGAAGCCGGTGTCTCCGGCCTCTGGTGGAAATACGTCGGTACCCATGGCACTGTCCTCGGCATCGACCGCTTCGGCATGAGTGCCCCCGGCAACACTGTCATGAAGGAACTCGGCATGACCGCCGACGCCGTCAAGGCGGCCCTCGCGTGAGGGCCTGCCGAGTCAGAGATGAACTACCGCACATGGCACGGGCTCAACCGCTGGGGCTTCCTGGTGATGATGCCCGCGGTGGCCGCCGGATTCCTGATGCCACCGGGCCCCGTTCAGGCCGCCCTGTTGACCGTGGGAGTTGCTTTTGCGGTCGTCTCCGGCGTGGCGGGCGCAGCCCTCGCCATTCTCATGATCGCCGGGAGATTCCGTTTTGCCTGCCCCGCGTGCGGGGAGAAGAATACGCATCTGTGCCGGTCTGAGAGGGGCCGGGGCATGGAACTGCATTGCGGGCAATGCGGCACCTTCCGCGAAGGCGGCCTTTTCAGGCTGAGGCTGCGGTTGGAATCCCTGGCGCGGGATGCTTCCCCCGAGCTGTGAGTGACGGAACTGCCCGGAGTTCCGTGACGGCGTGAATGCGGCGGGAAAGATGGTGGCGCGGCGGGCGTTTTCTGTGCAGAACCCGACTCAGCAATCTTTTCCTGATCCCATGAACTCCTTCCGTACTGCATTTCTTCTTGCTGCTCTTGCGTCCACCGCCTCTGCCGGGGTGAAGTGGAAGACTGTGCAGCTTTGTGATGAATTTCATGCCGAGGGAGCTGCGGCGGGCGACTTCAACAAGGACGGCAAGATGGATGTGGTCTACGGGCCGTACTGGTGGGAAGGACCCGACTTCAAGACGCGCCATACCATTTACGATGGCAAGCCCTACGATCCCCGGGGGTACTCCAAGAACTTCTTCGCCTACTCGCCCGACTTGAACAAGGATGGCTGGGCGGACGTTCTCGTGCTCGGATTTCCGGGCGACGTGAGTTACTGGTTCGAGAATCCGAAGGGAGCCGATGGCCTCTGGAAGCGTCACGATGTCTTCAAGGTGACCGACAATGAATCGCCGCACTGGGTCGACATCACGGGTGACGGGAAGCCCGAGGTGGTCTGCAGCACCGGTGGATTTTTCGGCTATGCTGGACCCGGCGAGGATCCGGGAGCGGATTGGCTGTTCTCGAAGATCACGGGCGATGTGAAGGTGCAGCGTTTCACGCACGGCCTTGGCGTCGGCGATGTGAATGGCGACAAGCGTCCCGACCTGCTTGAGAAAAATGGATGGTGGGAACAGCCGGCGGACACCCGGACCCAGCCCGAATGGAAGTTCCATGCCCAGGTTTTCTCGGAACCCGGGGGTGCCCAGATGTTTGCGCAGGACCTTGATGGCGATGGAGACCAGGACGTCTTCACTTCGCTGGCGGCCCACCGCTACGGACTGGCATGGTTCGAGCAGAAGGACGGTCAATGGGTGCGGCACGACCTCATGGCAGAGGATGACAAGGACCCGCAGCGCCCGCGCTATTCCGAACTCCACGCCATCGACAATGCCGACTTCAATGGAGACGGAGTGCGCGATTTCGTGACCGGCAAGCGCTTCTGGTCGCACGCGCCCAGTCCGGATGGCAGTGGTGGCGAACCCGGGACGCATGATCCGGCGGTGCTCTACTGGTACGAGGTGAAGCCCGGGGGAGCCTCCGGAAAAGCCGAATTCATTCCGCACCTCATTCACAACGACAGCGGGGTCGGCACCCAGGTGACGGCGGTCGATGTCGACGGCAATGGCGTCCCCGACGTCGTGGTCGGCAACAAGAAGGGATGCTTCGTCAGCTTCGGAACCCGCGAATGATGCGGCGGCCGGCCCGCGCCGGTTTTTTCCGTTCCAGAAGGCTGGATCTGCAAAAATTCAGTTGCAGCGGGCGGTGCTGCGGTTTTGATGCGGTCCCGCGAGATTGCTGCGCGGATGGCTTGCCTCGCTAGCTCAATGGTAGAGCAGTTGACTCTTAATCAATTGGTTTCAGGTTCGAGTCCTGAGCGGGGTACCACACCGGAAGCAGGGTCCGGAACGGATGGCCTGAGGGAATCAGGGAAGCGGTTTCCGGAGAGCGGGTTGCCTCTGGAAAGTCCCGCAGAGCCGGGAAAAAACTGCTGGCGCGGAGCGCAGGGCCTGATTCAATCCCCGGGCGTTGCGTTGTAACGCTGCGCCATCTGATCTCTGATGATCCCCGAACGAAAACTCATACCCATGAAACACACCTCCCGCCGATCCTTCATCAAGTCCGCCGGTCTCGCGACCGGAGCGCTTGGGTTCAACATTCTCCATGCTCAGAACAAGGGTGACAAACTGCGCCTTGCGTTCATTGCAGCCGGCGGCAAGGCCGGTGCCCAGATCAACAATGCCAAGACAGCCGGCGACATCTGCACGTGCTTTGCCGAAGTCGACAAGGGAGCATGGGGCGGTGTCCTCAACAACTGGAAGGACGCGAAGGGCTATCAGGATTTCCGCCAGCTGTTCGACAAGGAAAAGGACTACGATGCGGTTGTCGTGACGACCCCGGACCACCAGCACTTCATGCCGACGGCCCTCGCCCTCATGGCTGGCAAGGCCTGCTACACGCAGAAGCCGCTCGTCCACACCGTGTGGGAGGCCCGTCAGGTTCTCGAAGGAACGAAGAAGTTCAAAGTGGCCACCCAGATGGGCAATCAGGGCCACGCCAACAACGGCAACCGCCGCATCTATGAATTCGTGAACGGCGGTCTCCTCGGCGATGTCACGGAAATCCACTGCTTCTCGAACCGTCCCATCTGGCCGCAGGGCGGACCCCGCCCGAGCGGTGAGGATTCCGTGCCGGAAAGCCTCGACTGGGACCTCTGGATTGGTCCGGCCCCCATGCGGCCGTACAAGAAGGACACGTACCATCCGTTCAAGTGGCGCGGTTACTACGACTTCGGGGGCGGTGCGCTCGCCGACATGGCCTGCCACACCATGGACAGTATCTTCATGGCGATGAACCCCGGCTTCCCCACGAAGATCGAGGTGCTCGAAATCAATGGCCACAGCGATGACCAGTTCCCGGCGGGATCGATCATCAAGTGGAGTTATGCCGCGGGCAAGCTGCCGAACGGCAAGGACCGTCCGGCCTTTGATGTGTACTGGTACGATGGCAAGCTGAAGGATGCGGATGGCAAGGACGTCGATGCCGCCGACCTCGCCCACACGCGGATTCCAAAGGAACTGCTCGCGATGCCAGATGGCAAGCCGATGAATCTGCCGAAGAGCGGCAATGTCTACGTCGGCAGCAAGGCCAGCCTGCTTGTTTCGGGTGACTACGGCGACAACTCCCGGATCCTGCCACTCAGCAAGGCCAAGGAAGTCGGCAATCCTCCGCAGCTTCTCGAGCGGCTTCCGCTCGGCGGCAGCGAGCAGGACCACTGGAACGAGTGGCGCGCGGCGGCGCTCGGTCAGAAGGCATGGGACAGTCCGGGATCGAACTTCCTCTATGCCGCGCCCTTCACCGAAACCATCCTCCTTGGCAACGTGGCTCTGCGCGTCGGCAAGGGCAAGGCGCTCGACTGGGATGCTCCGAACATCAAGTTCAGCAACAGCGAGGAAGCCAACAAATGGATTTCGAAGGAGTACCGCAAGGGCTGGGAGATCAAGATCGTCTGATCAGCCAGCTGCGGCTCATGGAGAACCGCTGAGACGGGGCGGGCATTTCCTCCGGGAGATGTCCGCCCTTTCTGCGTCGTGGGCTTGCGTGTGGCCCCATGTGTGCGCATGAACGGTGATGACTGGATGCCGCGCTGCCATTTTCGATCTGGATGGGACCCTGCTGGATACGCTGGAGGATCTGGCGGATTCGGCCAACGAGGCCCTCGCGGCGGCCGGCTATCCTCAGCATCCGGTGGAGGCCTACCGGATTTTTGTCGGCGAAGGCATGCGGGTCCTCATGGAACGCATTGTGCCTCCAGAGGAACGACAGGACCGCGCTGGACTCGAACGTCTCCTTTCCCTGTATCAGGCCGCCTACGAACGCCGGTGGCAGAACCGCACGAAGCCGTATCAAGGAATCGAGGAAATGCTCCGGGCACTTGCGACGGACGGCGTTCCGCTGACCATCCTTTCGAACAAGGCGCAGCGCTACACGGAGAAGTGCGTGGCCCACCATCTGGCGGAGCATTCCTTCCGTCATGTCTTCGGACAGCGCGATGAAGTCCCCCGCAAGCCCGATCCGGCGGGGGCCCTTGAAATTGCCGGGCTGCTGGGGCTGCCTGCTGCCGAGATTGCCTTCATTGGAGACACGCGGACGGACATGGAAACGGCGGTGGCGGCGGGCATGCCGGCCGTCGGGGTGGCGTGGGGATTCCGTCCGGTACGGGAACTCGAGGACAGCGGAGCCCGCGCGGTCGTGTCGCATCCTGCGGAACTCGTGCGGTTTTTCCGCTGAGATCATTCAGGGAAGCGAGGCACGCACCCTCCAGAACGGGCGGGTGGAACCGGCCGGCGTGAGCAGATCGAGTTCGCTGCCCGTTCCCGGCGAGGCCGGGCCTTCGCTTTGCCACGTGCCGAGGTCATCCGATCCTTCGAGCTGGTAGAGTCTTCCGATTGCGGAGGGAATGCGCAGGCGCAGCCGTGCTTCTGGAGCGGCGGCGGGATCGCAGCGCGGGTGGCTGCTGCGGTTGGTGGGGTGGGTGCCCCATGCGTATTCAGCGGCGTTGGGAAACGTGTCGCCATCGTCGTCGGCAGCCGCGTTGGGGGTTGCGAAATCGAGGCCGTGCTGCCGTTCCCATGCGTCCGGCAAGCCATCGCCATCAAGGTCTTCAGCGGGCACGTCGAGGATCACGCGGGCACCCGGAACGGCCTCGGCGATCAGTTCGCAGTCGAAGCTCGCGTCGTTGCTGACATTGAGATTCTGATGGAGTTCGACGGCGAGGACATTGCTGCCGTCGCGGAGGGCAGCGAACGCTTCCGCTGGAAGGCTGTACTCAAAGTAGCGGGCTTCGTCGCTTCCTTCCACGGGAAGCGTGGCCCCCGCATCGAAGGCAGCTCCCGCGCTGAGATTGTCGCGCGCGATTTCCACCCCGTTGAGGTAGACAGCCGCTCCGTCGTCGCGCAGGACGCGCAGCCGCAGCGAACGGATCATCGATTTCGGGACGGGCAGCGTGAAAGTGCGGCGGAAGTAGGTGGTGACCGGTGGTGTTCCGAGCAGGTAGCTGAGCCGGGTCGTTTCGGGACGGTCATCGAGCGTATTGTCGTCGCCGTAGCCGATTTCCGCGGCTCCGCTGGGCCATGAGGCATCGGCAAAGCCCGGCTGAATCCATGCTGTGCCCTGGTCGCTGCCATCGTCGAGGTATTTCCATGTGGCTCCAGCCGGCACCAACCGCAGAGCCGCCAGGGCATCGCTGCCATCGCTGATCCGGTACACGAAGGAATCCGTTCCCGAAAATCCCGGGTCCGGTGTGTAGCTGAAGCTGCCATCGGGTTTGAGATCGAGCAGACCACGCGCGGGCGGGATGGCCACCGTGGCCGTCAGCCTGCTGGAATCGACATCGCGGTCGTTGGCGAGCAGCCCGGTGAGGCCCCGCTCGCGGGACATGCGGAGGTTGAAGCTCAGATCCGCGCGGTCGATGACGGGTGGGGAAATGCTGAAGAAATCCGTGGTCGAGAACTGGTGGACTTCGACGGCGATGACATTTCTGCCTTCGAGGAGCAGGCCCGGCGGAATGGTGACCGGGAAGTAGCGGGTTTCGTCGGCATTGGGAATGCGCGACAGAGCGAGCGTGTTCGGACCGGCGTCCGGGGCGAGATTCTGGCGGGCCACTTCGAAGCCATTGAGGTAGACCGCGGCTCCGTCGTCACGCAGCAGCTCAAGGCTGATGCTGCGGGTGGCATTGACGCCACTGACGTTGAATTCCCGGCGGAACCATGCCGTGGGGTGCGCCGCTCCGGGCCGGATATTCGTCGCTTCGGGACGGTTTTCGGGCAATCCGGCGTCCCCGTAGCCGAGTTCCGCGGGGCCGGAGGGCCATGCCGCATCGGTGAAGTTCCATGACTTCCATGAGCGTCCGGGATCAGTGCCGTTGTGCAGGTACTTCCAGACCGATCCGGCGGCAATCAGTGGCTGTGTGGTCACGGATCCATCGGCAGCCACGTCGAGAAACGTCCCGGCCCGCACAAGGTAGCTGTCACCCACCGCGGCCGGTGCGTCATTGACCGGACGGACGCGGATGTTCACCTGGGCCGGTGCCGAAGCTGCCACCGGAGCGAGCGGCAGCGGGGCATGACCGCGGATGATGCCACTGATGCTGAAGGAAAGACTGGTAGCCGCATCAATGGCCACCGTGCCGCGGAAATTGATCTGCATTTCCAGACGCACGTCGCCTCCCGCCACCGTCAGACGTCCATTGAACGGCATCGGAATCGGCGGAAACTCGAGCGGCAGCGGCGTGGCCGGCAGCAGTTCGGCCAGCTGTTCCGTGCCCGTGATGGTGCCATTGCCACCGAAGGCAAACTGCGCTCCGTCGGCATCGAAGGCACCTCCTGGCCGCACCGCCGTCACCGGACCCGCATCGGTCAGCGCCAGCGAAAGCGCATCCGCCGGCGCATCAAACTGAATTCCGCCAAGGCAGGTGTTGATGATCGGCAGGCAGCCGACGCCCAGCTTGAGACGCACCGGATCGCGCAGGACACCGTCGAATCCCGTCACCCGGACCAGACTGAACGGGGCCGTGCCGGGAGCCACTTCCGCCGCCATCGTTCCGGTGACCGCCGATGTTGTCGAATCACTGGAAACACTCGGCACCCCCTGAAAGGTCAGGCGCAGGGTCGCCCCAATCGTGAGCCGGGAATTGGCGGGATCGATCGTGAAGGCGGTCGGCGTCCGGTCTCCGAAGACGCGGTACGAAAAGGTGTCGGGTCCGAAGAAATCCGCCGCCGGGACATAGCGGAATGAGCCATCGGGATTGAGAGTGACGCTCCCGTGCAGCGGAGCGCTCACCAGTCCGGCGGCCGGTGCGAGCGCCGAACCAGGCGCATCATTCGCGGAAACACCCGCCGCGGCATTCACTTCGAGGGCCGCATCTTCCGCGGTGGCATAGGTATCCCCCGCCGCAGCGGGAGGCTCTGCGGGCAGCGGCATGACCGGAATCAGCAGGAAAAGGACGGCAGCCGGTTTCATGAGGCCCTTTCATGCCTGACCGCGGCGGTGGCGTCAAGCACCGTGCTCCCTCGTGCGGGCCCTTGCGGGAATACGGTACCCGCTACATGTTTCCTCGTGTCACGACAGGAAACCATCATTGCGGCCCTGCTGCTGAGCGCGGTGCTCGTCGGCGGAATTGTCAGGCTGATCCGGCGCCATGATTCCGGCGCTTCGATTGCTTCCGATGCCGCGCCCTTGCGGAGCGCCGAGGCTGTGTCTAGTCCGTAACGTGATGAGCAAAACCCAGTTTGATCAGGCAGTGCAGCAGGCCACCGTCCGCGACCCCCGGTACGCGGCCGATGCCTACGCCTTCCTGCGCGATGCGCTCGATTTCACCATCCGGTCGCTCCAGAAGCGGAAGGTCAAGGTGGCTGGCCATGTGAGCGGTCCGCAGCTGTGCGAGGGACTGCGGGAATATGCGATCCGGGAGTATGGCCCCATGGTGCCGACCATCCTTGAGGCATGGGGTGTGAAGACAACCCGCGACATCGGCGAAATGGTGTTCAATCTCATCGAAGCCGGCATTTTCAGCAAAAGCTCCAGCGACTGCGTCGACGACTTCGAGAATGTCTACACCTTCGAGGACGCCTTCGTGCAGCCGTTCCTTCCAAAGCGCGGCTGAGTGAGTAACGTTCCGGCACAGTGCGGGAAGTCGGAGACCGCCGGGAAATGCCAATTGGCTTCGCGGTCATTCCCGGGTGATTCTTGCTGAATGTGCAGAGTGATGCCGCCATCGTCGTCCCTGACAAAACCGGGCAGCATGGGGGAAATTGATGAGGTGGCGGTTCAGGGAATTGGCCGAGAGCAGGCTCGAGGGCAGTTCGAAAAGCGTGAGTGCCCAGAAGGAATTGACGGGAGGCAGTTGTCCGGGAGCGCAGCGCAGCGTGTAGCGTCCATCGGCACCGTTGAGTTTCGCGCCATTGGCATCCGTGAAGTACGTCGGGTAGATCGCTTCTTCGCGGCTGTTTCCGTAAATGCCGAGCACGGCGCCGGTCATCCGGTAGAGGCAGTTATTCTTCAGGAATTCCCGTGTTCCGAAAACCTGTCCGCTGGTCAGCTTGCCGGCCGTCTGAATTTCCTTCACCTTGCCGGGATCATCGGGCTGGAACAACTGGGTATGGATGAGACCCCAGGTAAAGAAAGTCTCGCATGGGAAGACCTTCGTGACGCCTTCAGGCTTCGTTCCATTCCATCCCGGGCCAGTGATGAGAAAGTGACCACCCGCATTGCCGGTCGTCCGGCTTCGGATTTGGGCGCAATTGTGGGTGCAGGCGTCGCTCAGCTGAACCGGGAAATAGCGTTCGGCTGGCATGGCGGACACCGTGATCACCATCGGTTCCGCCCGCAGGTCCATGCCGATAAATGAATTAGGCGTGTCCGGGTTCGGCGTCTGGCTGGCCTTGTCCTCCGGAGTGAAGACGCGCGGGGTATTGGTCAGGCGGCTCCACGGGGCCTTGTACTCGGTGCTTCCCGTATCCACAAAGCAGAGGAGTAATGGACCCGGCAATTGTCCAAGAGCTGCAATCCATAGATAACGGCTTCCTTCGCAATGGCGTGGGCTTCGTCAGCAGTGATGGGCCCCGTGCGGGATCTGGACGGCAGCCATCAGGCCAAGAGTGAAGGGAAAGAGTTTCATGATGGTGCAAAGTGCGATGGGGCTCGCCGTGGCGCTGCCGCCGACCCGGGGCAACCCCCGCATTTCCTGTCATGAGCACTCACGCTTAGTCCGGCACCGTTCCCGCGGAAAAAAAGGCGGCCGCCCCTGACGAATGCAGAGACGGCCGCCGGACCACTACCAGAAAGGCTGCCTTACGCAGCCATTCTTGCAATAATGGAAGCGGCGCCCTTCCGCAATGATACCTTGGTTTAGGGAGATGGGATAACAACTTCCGGGAGGGTCAGGGAAGCTTCACCGGCGCAGCAGGAATTCCTTCGCATTGAGGAGCGACCATGCGAGGTCCTCAAGGGCGACGCGGCGGGAGGCACTGTCCGCGAGCAGCGGCACGAACCGCGCGGATTCGGCATCGGACGGAGGACGGCTCAGGAAACGCCAGAAAAGGTCGTCAACCATGCCCGCTGGGTCCGCACCGTCGCGGAGCAGCTGGGCGAGGCGGTTGTCTTCATGGCTGAGCAACCGGGTGACGAGCGGCCCGCTGGTGAGGGTGAAGACCTGGGCGAGCGAGCTTTCGGTGGTGCGCTCGCAATCGCAGGACGTCGCGCGTGGCGGCTTTCCGAATTCCTTGAGGAAGGCTTCGGTGGCGTCGCTGCGTTTCGATTTCGTGATGAAGCGGGCGCCGGGAATGCCGATGGCGCGGGCGTTTTCCGGGAAGTTGCGCATGGCCAGCGGCACCCCGAGCGCGAGGTGACTGGCGTCGAGCAGGACTTCGGCCGGCAGCCGCCGGATGAGGGCGTGGGCGAAACCGTGGATCTCTGGGGCATTGCCCGCAGCCGGTTCCGCGGACAGCTGATACGTACGCGACGCACAGAGGAAGCGCAGGAATGGCCGGAGCCGGAAGCCGCCCCGCACGAATTCCTTCGCCAGTTCGTCGAGGAGGGCAGGGTGCGACGCAGGATTCGTCATGCGGAAATCGTCAACCGGATCGACAAGTCCGCGGCCGAAGAGAGCGGCCCATGCCCGGTTGACCTGCACTTTCGCAAAGAGCGGATGCTGCGGGGAAGTCAGCCAGTCAGCGAGGGCGGCGAGACGATCCGGTCCGGTGCTGGTCGGTTCGCCACCCAGCATGGCTGGGAGCGGCGACGAATCGTTGCGGGGATCGCGCAGATCCCGTGGCCCGCGGAAGCTGATAACCTGTTCGCCGACGAACTCCATGCGGTCGTTCTCATCGCGTCGCCGGTTGCTGAGGATACCGTATCCAATCCCATCGAAAATGGCCGCAAAGCGGTAGTAATCGTCCTGCGTCCAGCGTTCGAAGGGATGATTGTGGCAGCGGGCACAGCCGATGCGGGTTCCCAGAAAAACCTGCGCGGTGGCTTCCGCCCGCAGCGGCGCGTCGCGCAGCACGCGCCAGTAATTGGCAGCCGGCTTCTGATAGGAACTGCCTTCCGCGGTGAGCAGGGCCCGCACGAGCTGGTCGGCGGGCACATCGCGTTCCATGGCATCGCGCAGCCAGCGGTGCATCGCAGTGGCACCGGTGACATCCATGACCCGTTCCTCGAGCCGCAGGAGGTCCGCCCACTTGAGGGCCCACCAGTCGGCAAACGCCGGCGTCGCCAGCAGTTCATCAACAAGCCGGGCGCGCTTCGCAGGATCGCCGTCCGCAAGAAATCGTCTGGCAAGGCCGGCATCGGGCAGCTGGCCCGTGAGATCGAAAGACACCCGGCGCAGGAAGGTGGTGTCATCGCAGAGCGCCGAGGGAGCGGTCTGCAGTTCCCGGAGCCGCCGGAAAATGTGGGCATCAATGAAGTTGTATTCCGCAGTGTCCGGAAAGGCGAAGCCGGGCCGGGCGGGCAGGAAGGCGACGGGGACAGCCTGCTGGAGGTTCTCGAAGCGGACAATCACATTGGTCTCCCCATGCTTGCGGGCCTGCACAGTGCCGCTGCGGGAAACCGTGGCGATCAGATTCGATAGTTCGTAGACAGAACAGCCCGTGACATCGCGGCTGCTGCCATCGGAGAAGGTCGCGGTCGCCTCCAGCTGGACCCCGCTGACTGGATCCACCGCGAGTTGTGCCGACGCGGTCACGCTGAGCCCCGTCAGTACCGGGGCATCGGGCGGGTCGTCCGGGGCTCCAGCCTGAATCCATCCTTCAAGGAGCCGGAAATCGTCACTGTCCGGCGGCAGCCGCAGGCCACCTTCATGTTCGGTCAGTTCCGCCGGCTTGCGGAGCAGCTGACTGCGCTGCGGTTCCGCGGTGTTGAGCCGCGAGCTGCTGCGGTTCCGGGTAAGTGTGGCGAAATCCTGCGCTGGATTTTCGCCCCGCAGGGAAAGCCGGAGATTGCCTTTGCCACTGGCACTGCCGTGACAGGCTCCGGTATTGCAGCCGGAGCGGCTGAACAACGGCATGATCTCATGCCGGAACGAGGGAGCCGCCGGAGCCGTTCCGCAGGCCGTCAGAATCGTGAGCATCAGATGCAGTCGCATGGCAATGGCTTCATGCGTAGCGCAGTCCGCAGCTTCTGCCCGGGCGCATTCGCGGGAAATCCCTGGCGGCGCGGCCTGCATCCCGTAGCGTCACGACCATGAAGTGGCTCGCTGCTCTCTTTTCCCTGATGCTGCCGGCAGTCCTCCCGGCGGAAAGCGAGGACGGTCCCGGTCTCGTAACCGCCGCCCGGACTCAGGTCGGAAAGACCGTCCGCTACGACCCGGCCTATGTGCCCCTCAAGTATCCAGGCGGCGATGTGCCGGCTGACCGCGGCGTCTGCACGGACGTTCTCATCCGCGCCATGCGCTCGGCATGGAAGATGGATCTCCAGCAGATCGTGCACGAGGACATGGCGCGGAACTTCTCCGCGTACCCGAAGCTCTGGGGCCTGCGCAGGACGGACCGCAGCATCGATCACCGCCGCGTTCCGAATCTCGCCACCTGCTTCCGCCGCAGAGGCTGGAATCTTCCCATCACGAAATCTCCCGGAGATTACCGCCCCGGCGACATCGTCACCTGCACCGTGCCCCCGAACCTCCCGCATGTCATGATCGTGAGCGACCGCAGCAGCCCGGATGGTCATCCCCTCGTGCTCCACAACATCGGAGCCGGTACCCGCGAAGAAGACTGCCTCTTCCGCTTCCCCCTCACCGGCCACTACCGCAGACCCGAATCTTCCGGCGGAAAACCCGCCGCCGTTGCGCCGCGTCCGGCACCCTGATTTCCCGCCGAATCCTGCTTTCTCAAGTCTCCGGCTGCGCTGCGCCAAGATTGCGCAAGAGTCCAGCAAGGAAGCCATCATCGGGATCCGCATGCTTTGGCCGCGCTGGTGGCTGCCGCTTCGCTTTGGGCGCAGGCTTCGGTGCGGGAGCAGACTGCGGCACGAGACCATCGCGTTCCATCTTGCGGATCGTCACCGTGACCACATCCCCGAGCGAGTAGCGGTCGAGAATTCCGGCAACCGCGTTGCGCACGTCGATCATGAGCATGCGGAGCCCGCAGTGGTCCGGATCCGGACAGGTGCAGGCTTCATAGGCCGTCTCGCTGGCACAGCCGATCGGGGCCAGCTTGCCATCGAGAAACCGCACGAGTTCCCCCATCTTCACCTTTGCCGGATCACAGATCAGCCTCGCACCGCCAGCTTTGCCTCGGATGCCTTCCACGAATCCTTCCGACTTGAGATCCGCGAGAATGTTCTCCAGAAACTTCGCCGGAATCCGCTCGCCCTCCGCCAGCTTGGACACGCTCACAATTGGCCTCCCCAGCCGGGAAGCCACCCCCAGCCGGATCAGCGTGCGCAGGCCGTATTCGCCGCGTTTGGTAAGTTTCATGATGACAGGTTACAGACCAATACCCGCGACGCAACCCGCGGGATTCCTTAACCGGATGAGGCCATACAGCCGATGAGCGGACGCTGATCCGCAGTCGCCATGTGTGGCAGCATCGGGTGGACGGGCCTCCCTACGGAATGCGGAATGTGAGTCCGCTGTAGGGACACTTGACCTGTGTGCCCGGTGCCAAACCTTCCACATCGACCATGCCTGCCTCCGGTGCATAGGGGCTGTGCAGCATGCCCGGCCGGTCTCCTGCCGGAATCCCCTGCGGCAGTTCCAGTTCGATGGGTTTGCCGGAAGGGTCCGTCATGACCGGAGCGATCGCGAGGCAATCGATGCTCCCATCGTCTCCGGGCGGGCGACGCAGCAGGCCGCCGGCACCCGACGCCATCTCGATCACGCTGCCGTACCCGGGAAACTCCGGTCCGCCTTCCATGCCTTCATCGATCCCGAGATGCAGGGCCATCCGATCCATTCCGGTGGGCACTGCAAGAATCGCCACGCGGGTTCCGCCGACTGTCAGCATGGCATTCTGAAACGGCTGCATCGCCATCGATGGTGCGGCCACCGTGGTGACGGCTTCTTCCTTGCCCAGCTGTTCCATGGCCTCGGCGAACTCGCGACCCTTCATGACCCGGTGCACCATGAGCGGAGGGTTGCCTTCCTGCGGATCCCATGCCTCGGCGCGGATGCCGTGGAGCAGATCCGGTGCCCCCTGCGGAGCCGCCGGGTCCCATCGTTGCCCGTCTGACGGAGAAGCTGCGCCTGGCGCCAGCTTCATGAGGGTCAGCTGCACCACGACCTCGCCCCTGACTTCCTGCATCCCGCGGCGGGCGACTTCGATGGCCTGCAGCGATCGGGCGGGGCCGCTGACCCGGACACTTTCTGTATCGCGTTCCATCAGCAGCCTGCCTTCACCGATGGGTGGTGCCCCCACCGATTCCCACCGCAGGGATTCTTCGTGAAGGTTCGGGTCCATGGGTTTGCCGGTGAGCAGCAGCAGCAAGTTCCGGAAATTGCCGGAGGGCAAGGTCAGCGTGCTTTCCAAGGTGTCCGCAGAGCGATTCCCTTCCGCAAAGACGAGGACGTCTCCGTCGAGCGAAAACTCCGTGCCGGTCTGCGCCGCCATCATCTGCAGAAGGGTCCATGCAGGCAATCCCACCGGCAGATTCAGGTTCACCGGGGCGTCTCCGGGCGCACGTACATCCACCTTCGGTGTCCTTCCACCCGGCAGAGCGAGGGCACGGCTCAGCAGCAAGGCCGCCTCTGCCAGAGACCCACGGAGAGCGACCCCGACAAACCGGGAACGCAGCACGCTCTCCATGTCCATCGTTTCACGTTGGCCCGTCTCCGGCGGGCGCAACTTCGGGGCTCCCGCCAGCGGGGACACGGCTACGACCGGTCTCGGCCGCAGGCTGATTCCTTCACGGTCGTTACGGTCCGGCGGCCACAGGGCCCAGGCGATCAAACCGACCGCCACCGCAGCCGCGGCGGACCGCCGCACCGCAGGCCGTCGCGCGGCATCCCTTGCCCGCATGAGCCACCATGGTTTCGCCAGAATCGCTGCGAGTTCCGCCCGGCGGTCGGCATCGCTCCGTCCCATGCCACGCAGCAGCGCTTCGGTTCGGCACAATCCAGCAAATTCTCCCGCGCGCTCGGGATCGCGCAGCTGCGCGCTCAGGATACGCCTGGTCCCTTCATCAGCGGTGCCATCGAGCCATGCGGCCGCGCTCTCGTGAAATTCAGGATCTGTATTCATCGCATTGCGTTGTTGAATGCTGCGGCGACATCCTCCGCCGGATGCAGAGGGCCAGTTGACGGCGCAGCCGCGACAACTGCTGATAAACCGAGGCGGCCGTCTGACCCGTCTCCCCGGCAAGCTGCCCGATACTGGCTTCTTCAAAGTACCGCCGCCGTACAAGCTGGGCCGATCGCTCCGGCAGCTTGCCAAGGCATTCCGTGAGGGCCTCGGTCTCCGCCCGCGGTTCCGCCGCAGTGGCCACGAGCGCCGCGGCGAGTTCCTCCAGCTCCGCATCCGGCAGCAGGCCCGGCCGCTTCCGCATGCGACGGTATTCTTCCTGCAGCCGCCGGGTCGCCACCCCCACGGCCCACGGCAGAAATGGCCGGGCCCGGTCGTACCGGGCATACGTCCGCCACAGCAGCACCACCACTTCCTGAAATACATCTGCCCGGTCGTCCAGACGCGACAACGCTCCCGCAATCAGGCCGCGCAGCGTGCTCTCGCACCCGCTCAAGTCATTAAGAAAGGCCTCGCGCCGCTCAGCTTCAGTTTCCATCTTCCCTCACTATTGGCAGACCAGCAGGCGTTTCTGACAGAAAACTTTCCGCCCCGCCCCCGGAAAACTCTGCAGGCCTGCTCCTCCGGAGGAGTTCCGCAGGAAACCGCCCGCAAACGCCAATCCCGCCCAGCCATTCCGTGAACGGCGGCTCCCCTGCTCCCTCATTTCAATTAGGCCACCGTCCCGCAACGGCTAGCCATCCATTCGTGATGCCGTGCCGCCGCAAGGTCGTCCCATGCTCTGGCTATACCGCGCCACTCTGTTTGAACTCCAAGACGGGAAGGCCACGGGTTTGGTTTTGGTGGCGGGCTGTTTCATGGCGCGATTGGATTCCACACCCGCCGGAAGCCCAATCCCTCGAAATCCTTCACGTTCGCGGTCGCGAATTCGGTCACGCCCTGTGCGGTCATGGTGAGGGCGGAGCGGGCGTCGTAGAGCTTGCGGAAGGCGAAGTCTTTGGCGCGGGCGCGTTGCCAGAGCGTGTCGTGCAGCGGGCGGCTTTCGATGGGGAAGCCGATGAGCCGCCAGCGGGGATGACGGCGGAAAGTTTGGATGAGTTCGACGGCTTCGTCGGCGGGAAGCGGGTGTTTGAGGACAGTGGGGTTGCGGAGCAGTCCGTAGAACTCGGCGAGGATGAGTTCGGAAATGGCCACGTCTTCATCGCCTTGGATGGAAGTCAGCCAAGCACGCGAGCTGTCGTGCCAAGGCGAGGCGGAGTTGAAGGCGTAAAGCAGCAGGTTGGCGTCAATGGACAGCATGGACGTCACTTATTGGCCCGGCGAGTCAGACGCAGCTCGGTGTTGGTCAACTGGGCCTCGGCCTTGATTTCTTCGTGGCTCAGGCCTTTCCAGCCGAGGTTGCGTGGCTTCGGTAGCTGCCACTCACGCTTGGCATCCGTCTCGGAGGAATAGACACTGAGGATGTATTCGATGCCGCGCCGGGCTAGTTCGGCCATCGAGATCTCGCGGGCTTCGCAGAGCCTTTTGGCACGGGCGAAGGTATCGTCGGGCAACTGGATTTGGGTTCGCGTCATGCCAACAAAATGGCAGCAGAAGACAATACCGTCAATGCGGTGGCACGGGTGCTTTGGCGTGCCTGCGCTCGGCTCAGTGAACAACTTTCCCCCTGAGACTCCATCGCTGCGGCGGGGTGGCGGTCGCTTTGATCACCTGGGCGCTGAGGACGCCGGGATAGCCTGCGCGGATGATGCCGCGCTCGGCGGGGAATCCGTCGATGATGGGCGCGTGGCTGCGGGGGATGAATCCTCGCTTCTGGAGGGGCTGGAGACCCAGCTCGCGCATCAGCCGGGCGACCTGCGCGCGCGGTCGCCCGGTCTGCTGATGCAGGCGAACGGCATCCCGCTTGGAGGTCTCGTCATAGCGTTTTCCAGTACCGGATGCACGAGCTGCTTTGGTGGTAGTCCTGCTGCTCCTGCGGATGGACTTGTCGTTCTCGTGTTTGGTGTCCGCGACTTCCCGTCAGGCTCATGCTGGCGTGGAAAACCCGCGCCCCATCCAGCCCGGTGCTCTGTAATAGGCCGGGCAGGGTGAGCCGCCCCGGCGGCTGCTATCAGGCCACCGGATTCCACACCTTCGCAAAACCAAACTCCTCGAAGTCCTTCACATTGGCGGTAGCGAACTCGGTAACTCCAAAGACGCGGAGGGCGAGGGCGGTGCGGGTGTCGTAGATGCGGCGGCGGGCGATGCCGGGTTGGGCGGCCATTTCCCAAAGACGGGCGTGGAGGGTGCGGCTGTCGGGCGGGAAGCCGAGCGTTTTCCAGTAGGGATGCTGGCGGTAGCTTTGAATGACGGCGACGGCCTGCGGGGCGGTCAGCGGTTCGGCGAGGACTGCGGGATTGCGGAGCAGGAGATAGAATTCGCTGAGGACGAATTCGCTGAGGGCCACGTCTTCGCGGTAGGACAGGGTGGAGATGAATGCGTGTGCGGCCTCGTGCTGCGGCGCGGCTTCGCTGTAGCAATAGAGGAGAAGGTTGGCGTCGATCGAGAGCATCAGGTCAGGTGAGGCTCGGGTCGCTGTCGGCGAAGGCGGCATCGCGCAGAGCTTCGGCAGTCAGGCCTTTCCATCCGGCAGTCCTGGAAGTGGGCGGCTGCCAATGGGCGTGCTGGGCACGGGGCACAGCGGGCTGCTCAGGATAGACCTGGAGGAGCAGTTCCACTCCGCGGCGGAAGGTTTCTGCGAGTGACCATTCGCGCCTCCTCGCGAACGCGCGGACCTCGCGAAAGAGTTCTTCGGGGACTTGAATCTGTGTCTTGTTCATGCAGGAGAATTTGCCTCGCCATTGATTTGATGTCAAAGCGCCTTTAGGAGCCTGTTGAAGAATCGGTCCCGGCAGCGGATCCGGATTTTGCAGATGCTAGACGAGCGGCTGCGCCGTGTGCCTGGGGGATGGATCTCCTGCGGGCGGCGGGCCTTATTCCAGAAGGCTTCGTTGCGCCGCAGTCGAAGGTCTCGACCTTCTCCTTTGTTGCGCCTCGCCTTGTGGAAAAATCCCTCGCCGCGCTACCAGCCCGGGTTCTTCAAAAGACTCTTAGGGCGCGCTTCAGTTTTTGTTTCGGTCCGAAACCAAAGCCCTCACGCCCGCGAAAGTCTTCGCGGCAGGTTTTCGGCCATTGCAGGAAGGTCTATTGCTGCTGGGCTGCCGACGGCGGGGTAAAGCTGGGACTCACCTGCGGGGCGCTGGCGATTTCAGCAGGCAACGCCGTGGAGAACCGGTTGCTCCGCAAGCGACCGTGCTGCGTCTCGTCGGCATCCCCGTGGGTGCTGGGCGTCAGATGCCGGAGCCGTGGGCGAGGAGCTGGCGGTATTCTGTGAGGATGGATCGGACGGCGATCACGGCGGCGTCGATGCGCAGCGGCAGCGGGGCGAGGCCTGGGGTTTCGAAGACGATCTCGAGGGCGCGGGGCCGTTGTTCCGGAGGGGCGCTGAGGACGCCAGGATAGCCTGCGCGGATGATGCCGCGCTCGGCGGGGAATCCGTCGATGGTGGGGGCGTGGTTGCGGGGCAGGAGATGCTCGGCTGCGGCGAGGGCGGGTTCGAGGAGGTGGGCCGAAAGGAGCGCTCCGCTCACAAATCCGTACAAGCCATGCGAGGTGTCGTCCTCGTGGAGCGCGATGATGACATCGTAGCGCTCGGCCCGCAGTTCCGTCTTGAGGCGGCGGACTTCCGGCTGATCCGAGCCGGTCCAGAACTCGCGGTTCAGATCGAGTCCCGCCCGGGAATGCCGCGTGCCGGCGGCGAGGCCGGTGGGGTTGCATTCCGGATAGAGGTGGAGGGCGTAGCCGGAGAGATCGGCGGGTCCGGCGGCTGCCCAGCGGGCGAGTTCGATGCAGGCGGCGGCTCCCGAGGGTTCATCGCCGTGAATGCCGCCGAAGATGCCGACCTTGAGCAGGTCTCCCGCGCCGGCGACGGTTGGGCAAACGAGCTTCGGAATGTCAGGAATCATGTCGGACGATGCGCGCGACCGGGCGGTGTGCCAGCGCAGGGCACCCGAGGCCGGAGAGGCGGCATCGTGAGGGTCAACCGGTACCCCCGCGCTGCCGCGACGAAGGCGAGCGCAATCCCCGTGTTTCCCGAGGTCGGCTCGATGATGTGCCCACGACACCGCGCTGCTCCGCATCCTCGATCATGGCCCGGCCAATCCGGTCCTTCACTCTCCCCAGAGGATTCGCAAATTCCCCCCCTTCAGTGCGATTCTTCCCGGCAGCCCCGCGGCCACCCGGTTCAAGCGCACAAGAGGAGTCCGCCCCACGGTCGTAAGAATGCTGTCGTGATATGCCATAAGACTGGCGATTTATGTTAGTTGAGAAAGCGGCTGTTGCTCATCCGATGGAAATTCCTGGGCTATCCCGGTCCTCATGCCCGGCCCTTCCCTCCACGTCCCCGGTCCTCCGGCCGCTCCGGATCAATCCGTGTCTTCTCCACCGATTCCACCTGCGTCACCCTTCCCTCGTGCACGGTGACCAGCACCGAACCAAAGCGGATCGCCCGCACCTTCTCCCGCACCACTTCCAGCCAGCGCTGTTCCGCGGCAGCATTCGTTTCGTCAGCTGGATGATTCATGGCAGGATCTCGGAAAGGTTGGCAGATGAGCGGGTGGGACCGGGCTGCAGAATCCCTATTCTGGAAATGGTCATCGTAATAGTAGGAAATAAAGAGTGAGGGGTGCCCGGCTGATGGCAGAAACCTGCATGCATCTAATTTCCATAATTTACGTGATTTACCTATTATATTTAAAAACCCCTAAGGGCCATGAGGCGCTTACCTAGAATATTATCCTCTAGGCCACGCAACTAATTAAGTTGCAGAGATTTGTTTACCGGCACAGAATACACATAGCCAGAGAAACCAACAAACCAAAGACCACACTATGAAAGCAGAAGGAACATTGCGAAATCTCTCTCTGAAATGGTTCGTTCCGCTGACCGCCAGCCTGATGATGGCGGCGACATCGTCCGGGGCGATCCTGATAACGTTTGACGGGCTGGCGGATTCCGAGCTGGTGACCTCGCAGTTCAGCGGTGGGCCTACTAACGTCACCTTCACCAATGCGATTGCCCTGACGCAGGGGATTTCGCTGAACGACGCGGAGTTCCCGCCGGTGTCGCTGCTGAATGTGGTGGCGGACAGTGGCGGACCGATGACGCTGACATTCGGGGTCGCTCCCACTTACGTGGAAGGCTATTTCACATACGCCGTTCCTTTGACTCTGCAGTTCTACGGTGATGGCGGGGTGCTGCTGGGAACGATGAATTCGTCTTTCTCCGAAAATTATGCTTCGTCGGGAAATCCGGTCAATGAACTCATCCAGTTCAGTAATCCTGCGGGGATCAGGTCTGTGATGATCACGGGGTCGCCGACGGGGAATTCCTTCGCTCTGGACAACCTGTTTTACAACACGGTGCCGGAGCCTGGGAGCACGCTGCCGGTACTGGTGGCATTTGCGGTGCCGCTGCTGCACCGCCGCGGACGCCGCGCGGGGAGTCGTCAGGAAACCATCACCCTCAACCAATGATTCCCATGAACCGAGTTTTTCATGACTTAGTGGGTGCCTGTGCGGGGGCGGTGAAGAGTGTTTGGCTGGCCGTGGGGCTGGTGGTGGCTGGTTCCGGCGTGGCTCATGCGCAGGGACTGAACGGCGGATCACTGAGCGCCAGTGTTTCGGTGATCCCGGTGGGAGCGGCGAATTCCGTGGTGTTTCAGGTGGCGATCCCGCCTGATCCAAAACTGATTGGATCGTCGGTGAATCTGCAGCGGCTCAATGCTGGAAAGTGGGAACTGGTGGGGTCGATGAAGGACGATGGCACTGGCGGTGACACCACCGCAGGGGACAGCATCTTCACGATCTTCCGGACGCTCACGGAGAGCAATCTGGGGACCATCTCGTTCCGTTCGACCAGTGGCTACCGCGGAAGCCTCGCTCGGGCGACTTCGAACACAATGTCGCTGACGGTCACGCCGGCCCTGGCGCTGTCGATTGACACCAGGGCGACCGAGCTGGTCGTCGAGCAGGGAGCCCGGTCAATCTGGTGACCACGGTCACGCTCACCAACAGTGGTTTTGGTACGCTCAATGTGGAGAGCACGGTGGATCTCACGCCCGACGATGGCGGACTTGAGGTGCAGAGTGACTATCCGTCCGGTGGCTGGTTCAGCAGCAGTTCGACTTCCTTTGTGCTGAATCAGGAATTCCTGGGCGTTACGGTGGGCGACTATGTCATGACCAACACTGTGGTGGTGGATGGCTACGCATTGACTGCCGTGGGTTCGGTGACGGTGCGGGTGGTGCCCGTGGGCGGCGATCCCAAGCTGCTGATTGGCAGTGTGCTGCCTGGAGCGATACCTGTGGCGGAGGCGACGGAAGTGATCTTCACGGCGACCGCTTCCGATTTCACGACGGCTCCAGCGGAGCTGACCCTGTACCGTCAGCAAACCGGGGGAGATGCCGCAGTCGGTACTCTGCGGGATGACGGAGTGGAACCTGATCTGAGCGCCGGGGACGCGGTCTACACGGGAAGCGCCGTCGTGACGGCCCCGGAGGAGGGGAAACTGCCATTCCGTGCGGGTGCGGTCTTTCCAGGTATGGCCGGAGAAAGGTTTTCTCCGTATTTCGGTCTGACGGTCAGTCCGTTCCCGGCTACCACGGCTCCGCCCGTGCCCGGCAGCGAAGTCAGCGATCCCGTCACCGGAGGACAGGTCTATCTCAATGAGGTCATGGTTACCTTCAATGTTCCGTTGGCTTCGGCTGACGTCATTGCCTTTGCAGCGTCCTTTGGGGGGACGGTGATTGGTACGATTCCTGAGATCGAGACGTACCAGCTGCGTGTTCCTGCCGATACCATTGCGAAGCTCAATGCAGTGATCACCGCGATGCGGGCCGACCCGCGGGTGGCTGATGCGTATCCGGTTTCCGTCGGCTCGACGACTGCCTTCACTCCCAACGACCCGCAGTATGGAACGCAGTACGCCCCGCAGAAGGTTCGGGCAGATGAGGCGTGGGTCATCGCGCGGGGAGGTCCGGTGATTGCGGTGGTGGACACCGGCGTGAACTACAACCATGCGGACCTTGCGGGAAAGGTCATCAAGGGACGTGATTTCGTGAACGGTGACAACGACCCCATGGATGATCAGGGACACGGAACCCATGTGGCGGGAATTGCAGCGGCGAGCGGCAATAATGGCATCGGAATAGCCGGCATTGCCTTCAACAGCCGGATCCTTGCAGTCAAGGTACTCAACAGTGCCGGGTCCGGATCCTATGCGAACGTCGCGAGCGGCATCATTCATTCGGTAGGCATGGGAGCGCGCATCATCAATCTCAGCCTAGGGGGTTCCGTCAGTGATCCGGCGCTCAGCAATGCAGTGAATTATGCCACTGCGCGCGGTTCTCTGGTGGTGGCTGCTGCCGGAAACGATGGCATGAACATACTAGTCTACCCCGGAGCGTATGCCAACGCCTTCTGTGTGGGCAGCACGACTTCGACGGACGCCCGTTCGGGATTCAGCAATTACGGAGCCCATGTGGACATCGCGGCTCCGGGAAGCTCGATCCTGAGCACGCTGTACACGGGAGGCTATGGTTTCAAGGACGGGACGTCGATGGCGACACCCTGCGTGGCTGGTGCGGCGGCAGTGCTGTGGTCGAGGTATCCTGGATATACGCTGGCACAGGTGCGTGCGCGTCTGCAGGCCACGGGTCAGCGTCTTCCCGGTCTGCTCATCGGCAATCGCGTGGATGTGTTCGAGGCTGTCTTCAATGGCAGCTTCGAGGACGGCATGAATGGATGGTCGGTGGCTGGCACGGCGGGTTCAGTGGCTTCCATGGGACCTCTCGGTCCCCGGCATCGCCAGCGCTTTGGATTTGCCAGTTCCGGGCCCGATAATGCCATCATTGAAACGAGGATCGAGCAGAGCTTCACAATCCAGCCCGGCGTCACCAGTTTCAGGATTTCCTTCGATTACAACTTCGTGACCGAGGAGTATCCGGAGTGGGTGGGGTCCATCTACAACGATCGGCTCGAGATCAGTCTGCTGACCCCGGCAGGAGCCACGGTGCCGCTGGCCTTTGAATCCGTGAACTCGTCTGTCTTCTCGATGGTTGGGGGCATCAACTTCCCTGGCGGCGACAGTACGGTTGGCCAGACGGGATGGAAGACGGCTACGGCCACGGTTCCGGTGACCCTCGGGCCTGGAACGTACCGGTTGGTGGTCCGGGACGAAGGCGATGGCATCTATGATTCCAATGCCCTGCTCGACAGCGTGCGGTTCCGCTGAAAGTTCCTGAGAAACGAGGAACCCCGCAGGTGGCGAGCGCTGCCTGCGGGGTTCTGTGTTTCCCTTGCGGGAGCGGTGATGCTGCTGCGGCCGTGGTGGTTCAGATCCTCAGTTCGCGGGCGTTGAGGATGGCTGGGTGGCGGGTGAGTTCGGCGAGGACGTCCTGACCGGCTGGGTGGTCGAGGGTGAGGACGGTGAGGGCGACGCCGTCGCGGGCGTCGCGGGAGAGGGACATGCTGGCGATATTGACCCTGTGCTGGCCGAGGATATTGCCGACGGTTCCGACGATGCCGGGCTGGTCGCGGTTTTCGTAGATGAGGAGGGTACCTTCCGGGGCGGCTTCGATGCGGCGGCCGTTGATGCCGACGATGCGAGGGGATTTGCCGAAGAAGGTGCCGGCTACGCTGGCGCGGCGGTCGCCGGTGCCTGCGGTGACTTCGATGAGTTCGGTGAAGTCGGCTGGGGTGGCGAGGCGGCTTTCGGTGATGCGGAGGCCGAGGCGTTCGGCGACGCCGGGAGCATTGACCCAGTTGACGGCACCTTCGCAGGAACCGACTTCGAGGTAGCCCTTGAGGATGGCGCGGGAGATGAGGGTGGTATCACCTTCGCCGATCTGGCCGGAGTAATTGACGCGGAGGACTTCTGGCTGTTTCGGGGCGAGCTGGCCGGCGAGGCGGCCGAGGGTTTCTGCGAACTGGAGGTAGGGTCCGATGGCGTCGAGCGTCTTGCGGTCGACGCTGGGCATGTTGACGGCATTGGAGACGATGCCATCGACGAGGGCGTCGCGGATGGCGCGGGCGATTTCGATGCCGACGTTTTCCTGGGCCTCCGAGGTGGAGGCACCGAGGTGCGGGGTGAGCACAACGTTGGGGAAGCTGAGCAGGGGGTGATCCGGCGATGGTGGTTCCGATTCGAAGACGTCGAGGGCGGCACCGGCCACGTGGCCTGAGCGGAGGGCTTCGACGAGGGCGGCTTCCTCCACGAGGCCGCCGCGTGCGCAGTTGACGATGCGGACGCCAGCCTTGCAGAGGGCGAGGCGGGGGCCATTGAGGAGGTATTTGGTCTCCGGCGTCATGGGCATGTGCATGGAGATGAAATCGGCGTCGCGGATGGCGTCTTCGACGGTCGTCATCAGTTCCACGCGGAGGACATTGGCGCGGGCTGGAGAGAGGTAGGGATCGTAGACGACGACGCGCATGCCGAAGGCCATGGCGCGGCGGGCCACTTCGCTGCCGATGCGGCCCATGCCGAGAACTGCGAGGGTTTTGCCATTCAGTTCGACGCCTTCGAAGTGCTTCCGTTCCCATTTTCCGGAGATCACGCTGGCGTGTGCCTGCGGGATGCTGCGGGCGAGGCTCATGAGGAGGGCGAAGGAATGTTCGGCCGTCGAGATGGTATTCCCGGCCGGGGTATTCATCACGATGACCCCGTGCTTGTTGGCGGCGGGCACATCGATGTTGTCGACTCCTACGCCGGCGCGGCCGACGGCCTTCAGGCGGGTGGCCTTTTCAAAGACCGGGCCGGTGATTTTCGTCTGGGAACGGACGACGATGCCTTCGTATTCATGGGCTGTGGCGAGGAGTTCGTCGGGTTTGATGCCGATGCGCACGACCACGTCGAGGGCAGGGTCGGCACGAAGTTCCTCTATCCCTTTTTCTGAAATGGGATCCGCCACGAGCACTTTCTTCTTGTCCATGGAATTGCAGGTAAAAAAGGCGGCAGAGTATGGGTCGCCCGGGGGGTGTAAAGTGCAAATGAGGACAACTGCGGCGGCTGCGTTTCGTGCGCCGGGGCCTTGAGAACCCATGAGCCCTGCGGCAGGGTCGGGCGATGGACTGACGTCAGCCCCGAGTCGTCACCTTTGACAGGTGCGGGAGCAGAGCCTGCACGGCGGCGGCGGCGAAGGCCGGGTCGTTGATGGTGCAGTCCAGTTCCACGAGGGGGATGCCTGGTTTCAGGTGCGAGCGGATGGCATGGAAGAGAGCCTGGTCTGCTTCCTGATCGTAGAATGGCTGTCCGGCGGTGCTGATGATGCTGATGCCGCGGAGAGGAAGGAGCACGGTGACGGGGCCCGTGTAGGCATTGACCTTTTCCGCGAGGATGCGGCCGAGTTCGGCGCATTCAGCGGCATTGGTGCGCATGAGCGTGACCTGGGGATTGTGATGGTAGAATGTGCGGCCGCGGAATTTCTCCGGGACTGTCTGGGGTTCACCGAAGTTCACCATGTCGAGGCAGCCCGGGGCGACTACGGCGGGGGTTCCGGTGCGTCCGGCGGCCTCGAGCCGCGCTGGTCCTGCGCCGAGGATGCCTCCGACCAGTTCGTCGGCCCATTCCGTGGTGGTGACATCGAGCACAGCGGCGGCCATGCCGCTGTCGATGAGTGCTTCCATGGTTCGTCCGCCGGTACCGGTTGCGTGGAAGACGAGGACTTCGCAGCCGGCTTGCTCGAGCAGGCGCATGGCTTCATTGACGCAGGCAGTGGTGTTGCCGAACATGCTGGCGACCACGAGGGGGCGATCGCTCTCCGTGGCATCTCCGCCTTGCGCTGCCGCTGCCGTGACCATTCCGCAGATGGCTCCGGCGGCATTGGTGAAGAGGCGGCGCGAGAGCCGGTTGAGTCCTGCCACGTCCACGATGGACGGCATCATGACGATGTCCTTCGAGCCGACGTAGGGAGCCGTATTGCCGCTCGCGAGGGTGGAGACCATCAGCTTGGGGAAGCCGACCGGGAGGCTGCGCATGGCAGCCGTGGCGATGGCGGTGCCTCCGCCTCCGCCCAGCGAGATGATTCCCTGGAACCGTCCCTGTTTTGCCTGATCTGCGATGAAGGCTGGGAGGGCGGCTGCCATGGCGGCGACGCGGACACCGCGGTCCTCTGGCAGGCTGGCGAGTCCCGGGCAGATTTCCGCGCGGGCGATGTCCGGAGCGGTCTGCGGCGGGGCGAGGCAGCCCGCATCGATCAGCAGGGGCGTGTGCCCGCAGCGCCGGATGGCATCGGCTACGAAGGCGTGTTCATGTCCCTTGCTGTCGAGTGTTCCGAGAACGGCGATGGTGGCCATGGCGTGCTGGGGAAACGGGCGGCCGGGGGCGGCTCAGTACGGGATTTCGCGGATGTAGATGTTTTTGAACCAGAGTTTGTTGCCGTGGTTCTGGAGTTCGATCTGCTCCTCGCGGGGGAGGGGAACATTGGCATCCCAGAGGTATTCGAGGCGGGCATTGCTGATGACCAACTGTCCGTTGAGCCAGATGGTGGCGCGGTCGCCGATCATGCGGATATGGAAGGTGTTCCATTCACCGATGGGTTTGTCGGCCTTGACGAGCGGGTCCTTGCCTTCGCTTTTGTTGTTCCAGAGTCCGCCCGAGCCCTTCTGGTTGCCGTGCTGGAACTGTTCCGGGTTGGAGGGATCCCAGATCTGCACCTGGGGAGCCCCGCGCAGGTAGATGCCGCTGTCGGCCTTGGCGGGAATCTTCCAGTCGACGAAGAATTCGAAATCGCCGTAGGCTTTGGCGGTCGCGAGGCTTTCACCCTTGCCCGAGAAGACGAGCGCTCCGTCCTCGACGGACCAGTTGGCGCGCATGAGGTCGTCTGCAATCTGCTGGGCGGCGGCCAGCTGCTCCGGAGTGAGTTTGGCCCGGACGTGCGGCTTGTCATTCGGTCCCTTGAGGAGACCCTTCCAGTTGGCGAGGTCCTTGCCATTGAAAAGGGCCGTGAAGCCTGCGGGGGCGGTGTTGTCCGGATTTCCTGCCAGCACGTGCGGAGCCGGGGTGAAGTCGAGCACTTTGAGGTTCCGGTAGGCCACGTAGTCGCCGTGTCCGCAGAAGGCAATGTAGCCACTGGTGCGGGCCAGACCCGGGTGGTCCTTGCCATCGATCGGCTTGATGCCGGTGAGGTAGGTGTCCGTAATGGTTTCGCCATTCAGGATGACTTTCACATGGTCGCCGATGCAGACGATCTGCTGGCGGTTCCATTCACCAACCGGCTTGAGGAAATTCTTCTCGGCCTGAAGCGATTGCGCGGTTCCGTAGACCGATCCGTGGAATTGATAGGGTGCCAGGCCTTTGTACTTCTCATGGCGGTCATCGAGCACCTGAATTTCCATGCCCACGTAGGCGGCGTCTCCGCTTCCTGGATAGCGGAGGCCAATTCCGTTATTCGATCCAGCCTGCAGCTTGAATTCGAAATCGAGCACGAAATCGCCGTATTCCTTTTCTGTGCGGAGGAAGGCTCCCTTGGGAGTGCAGACGATGGCTCCGTCCTCGACCGAGTATCCTTCACCGGTCCAGCCTGACAGGCTTTTGCCATCGAAAATGCTGGTCCAGCCGCCTGCCTTTTCGAGGTGAGCGAGCGTGGGAGCAGCCGGGGCGAGGTGCAGCGGGGCTGCGGCCGTTTCGGCCTGGAGGAGGGACCCAGTTATAAGCAAGGCGCTGGAAATCAATGTGATGGCTTTCATGACAGGTGTGTGTGGGAGAATCAGGAATAAGGAAGCAGGGTTCCGGAAAGAATCCGTCCGGCAGACGCAGCTGCGGCAGTCATACTTACGCAGGGTGTCTGCGCTGAGCCTAGCGGCCAACCGCTGCTTGGCAAGGTCTCCGCTGTACGCATTTCTACAATCAACCTTCCAGTGGAATCATGGTTTTTCTGGTCCGGTTCCGGTTTTCCATCCGGTCCGGTGCGATGAATCAAGACTTGACAAGCCCGGTAGGAAGGGGTTGAAACGAATCAGTCGTGGCAATGCACGCACAACGCCTAACTCTAGCACGATATTCAAGCAATATGGGAAATGTCAGTAATCCGAGTCTGTGGGCAGCAGCGCAGCGCCTTGCCTTTATTGAAAAGAGCGCCTGGTGGCGCGGAGTGGTGAACCGCCAGGATCTCCAGGCGATCTTCGGAGTGTCCCTGGCCCAGGCGTCGGCGGACATTCAGAAGTATCACGAACTGAATCCTGGAGCGCTCATTTACAACCTGAACCGCAAGCGGTACGAGGGGAATGTGGAGATGCGGATTCCGGAGGGATCGACGACGCTGGAGGAAGCGCTGCGGTTGTTTTTCCCGGGTGGGAGCATGGAGCGGGTACGTTTTGCGGCCAATGGGGTTTCTGCGTCGGTGGCTGCCCGGCTGGACATGGTGGCGTTGCCCCAGCGGAATGGTCATCTGGAGACTTTGCGGCGTGTCTTCATGGCTTCGCTGTATGCTTCGAAGCTGAAAATCCGTTATCTTTCGGTGCATGGCTCGAAGGATTCGTGGCGGGTGGTGCGGCCGCATGCATGGGGGAACGACGGGAACCGCTGGCATTTTCGGGCGTGGTGCGAGGAAAGTGCTGGATTCCGGGATTTCGTGGTGGGCCGTGTGGTGGAGGCCGAGTGGCCTCAGGAAGTGACTGAAGCCATGCCAAAGGATGCGGAGTGGGAGGAAATCGTTACGCTCAAGCTGCGTCCGTCGCGGAACCTTGATGCGATTCAGCGGGCCGCGATTGCGCTGGACTACGGGATTCCTGAGAATGGGGTGCTGAGTGTGTCGGTGCGGAAGGCGATGGAGAACTACCTGCGGGTGCGGCTGCATCTGCCGTTTGCCGATGGCAGTGCGCCGGTGGCGCAGCTCGAGGAAGTGCGCTGAGCGGTCCGGGTCCGGCCAAAGAATCAGGGGCTGTTCCGGTGGATAGGAACAGCCCCTTTTCGTTGTCCTGAGGGGAACTGATTATTTCTTTTCGAACCGGCGGAGGGATTCGGCGGCGGCGTCGCGGTTGGCTTCTGCTTCCTTGAGTGACTCCTGGGCCTTGCGGAGGGCTTCGGTGTATTCGCGCAGTTCGCCGCGGAGGGTTTCCTCGTCCTTGGCGAGCGTGAACTTGCCACTCTTGAGATCGCTGAGGAGGTCGGCGACCACCTTGCCAGGAATCATGTAGGTGCTGACGCGTTCGGCACGGGCGATGGAGATGGCGACGATGCGGCCATCGACATCGACGACCGGGCCACCGCATTCGTTGGCGTCGATGGTGAGGTCGCTCTGTACGGCTTTGGGGTAGCCCGAGGCATTGCCGCTGAGGCTTGATCCCATCTGGGCGGTGGGGTCGAGGCTGCGGCGGTCCGGCAGGTTCTTCATGCCCGTTTCCTTGAGGATGGCTTCCTGGCGGACGCGGAGGAGTTCCTCGCGGCTGGAGAGTGGGAATTCGAGTTCTGCCTCCTTGCCATCGCGTGAGTAGCGGACCTTGACGGGATCGCCTGGTTTCATGGCCGAGACCATGCGCATGAGGGTGGCGGGGTAGGGAACGGGCTCTCCATTGACGGCGATGATCTTGTCATCGGGTTTGAGCCCGGCCTTTTCGGCGGCGCATCCGCTCACGAGTTTGCCGATGGGGACACCGGTACCGTCCATTTCGGCATCCATTTTGAACTCGATGCCGAGGGCACCTTTGGTTTTCTCGGAGAGGCTCCGGGCGGGGACACTGATGACGCCGGTGGCGAGGGGATCTTCGTCGACGCTGACGGCGGCCACGAGGGTGCCCACGGCGACTTCTTCCGGAACGATGGTCACGGCCGGCAGGCCTGAGGCTTCCATCTTGAGGAGGGCGAGGTCGTAGGCTTCCATGGTATCGACAACCTTGGCGGTGACGATGCGGCCGTCTTCGAATTCGGCTTCGAGCGAGCCTTTGGAGACTTCGCTGGCCTTGGTGAGGGCGTAGCCATCGGCGCTCACGATGGTGCCGAGGGCTACCTGATCGCCGTCGCGGAGGATGCGTACGGTGGATTCGCGCGCTGCCTTGGTGAGCGGGCGCCATTCGGCGAGGGCGGAGGTGTGCTGCTTGCTGAAGCGGGAGCGTTCCCGGCCGGTGCGGGGGCCGCCGACACCGTTTTTCTGGGCGCGTTTGAGGAGGTCTTCGAGGGGATTGGCTCCGGGTGCGGGAGGTGTGCCTGGTGCTCCGCCGCCCTGCATGCGCTTCATGAGTTCCTTCATCATGTCCTCGAACGGGTTGCCCCCGCCTTCACCGCCGAGCTGCTTGCGGAGCATGTCCTCGAGTTGCTTCTGCATGGGGCCCATGAGGTCGCCGAGGTCCTCGGGATTCACTTCCTTGCCATTGCGGTACATTTTCGGGCCCGAGCCATCGTCCTTGAACTCGAAGCGGAACTGCTGCTGCTGGGTGCCCTGGCCCTTGTCGAGATCCCCGAGGCCCATGCTTTCGAGCATGCCGCGGAGCGTTTCGTTGAGGGCTGAGCCGGCGCGCGGGTCGCCTTCGAACCTGAATTCGAGACCGGGTGGGCGGCTGTCCTGTGCCTGCAGGCAGAGCGTGGGGATGCCTGCGGTGGCGGCGAGAATCGGAAGAAGAAGTCGTGCGTTCATCGGTAGGGATGAGGGTTGGTGGAATGAAATGCCTGAGGTTACTTGCGTTCGGCTAGCGTGATGGAGAGATCCTGTTCCTTGCCGCCGCGGCGGACCGTCAGGCTGATGGAGTCGCCGACCGAGGCGCTGCGCACGCGGGCGGCCACGTCGCCGGTACCTCCGACGGCCTTGCCGTCGATTTTCGTGATGACGTCTTCGAGTTCGACACCGGCCTTCTGGGCCGGCGAGCCGTCGGCGACTTCGGTGACGGTCACATTTCCATCGATGACATCCATGACGATGCCGAGCCAGACGGCTGGTTTGGCGGAGGGCTGCGGAGCGGGTTCCCGCGGGGCTGGCTGGCTGGGCGGGGCAGGTTTTTCCTCGGCTTTTGGTTTATCCTCCGGCTTGCCCTTGGGGGTGAGGTCTTCCGAACCGCTGAGGAGCTTGTTCATGTTGCCCCAGACATCTCCCTTGAGGAGGCGGTCCCAGTCATCGTGGAAGACGCCGATGGGAACGTGACGGTTCTCCGAGAGGTCCATGCTGATGCTGGAATGGATGCCGATGACCCGGCCATCGAGATCGAAGAGAGGTCCGCCGCTGTCGCCTCCGGAAACCGTGCAGTCGCTCCGGTAGTAAGCTTTGTCGTTATTCTGCCAGAGACGGCCGACCCTCACGGGAGCCCCACGCTGCGGGTCGAATCCGCCCGGATGTCCCATGGCGATGCACCATTCTCCCTGGCTCACGGTTTCCGCCTTGGCCATTTCGGCATGTGCCCATTCGGTGCCCTGGAGGATCTTGCACATGGCGGCATCGCGGTTGCGGTCGCGACCGAGCACCTTGGCCTTCACTTCGCGTCCGTCATTGAGGACGACGACAACTTCTCCCGGGGCCTTGCCGTCGCCGCCGGCTCCGTCAACCACGTGAGCTGCGGTCAGAATGAGTCCATCGCCTGAGACGATCACGCCGCTGCCGGAGCCCATGGCGGCTCCGCTGCGCGATTGGATGCAGACGACCGCTGGACGTGCCCTTGCGACTACCTCGAGGACCTTGCTCTGTCTTTCCTTGAGCGTCTCGGCGAAGAGCGGGGCAGGAGCCACCAGGCAGACGAGGGCGGAGGTGATTCCGCCGAGGGCGGAACGGTGCGGAATGGGGAGGGAGGACATGGGATGAATGAAACGTTCCTTATTTTCGTCAGGGATAGCGGTACCAGGCCAGGGATTTATCTGGTATTTTCGACGGGCAGGGGTTGACAAGCTGCGGAGCTGGTCGGTCAATCATGACTACGCTCCAGATTTTGTCCGCAGACCGACCCATTCCTGTGATTTTCAATCCGTGTGCCCGGGGCGCAAGGGCCGAGTCGCGCGTGGACGAGCTGCGGGCTCTGAGTCCGCGTGTGGTGCTGCATCCGACGCGTGCTGCCGGGGATGCGCGCAGGATTGCGGCTGAGCTTTCGGCGGATGGCGAACCGCTGGTGGTCGCGGCGGGAGGTGACGGCACCATCAACGAAGTGGTCAATGGACTGGCCGCCGCCGGGAGGGCTGGTGTGGCGCTTGGGCTGCTGCCGTCCGGGACCATGAATGTCTTTGCGATGGATCTCGGGCTGCCGGCCGGGCGGCTCGACGAATGCTGGGCTGCCATCGAGCGCGGCAACGTGCGGGAAATCGATCTGTGGCATGCCAATGGCACGCATTTCGTGCAGCTGGCCGGGGCTGGTCTCGACGCGAGCATCATTGCCGAAACGACGTGGGAGAGCAAGAAGCGCCTTGGTCCGCTCAGTTATGTGCTCAGTGGTCTGCGGTCGCTCCAGCAGGAAGCTCCGCGGCTGACGGTCCGTGCGGCTGGCCAGGCGGAGTATCATGGAACCGTGGTGCTGGTCGGGAACGGCCGCAGCTATGGCGGGCCCTTCCGGCTGTTTCCGGCCGCTCAGTACGACGACGGACTGCTGGATGTGGTTGTCATGAAGCACCATGGGGCGGCGGACTTTCTCCGGCTGGGCATGGGGCTGCTTTCGGGGCATTTCCCGAGGGACGGCCGGGTCTCTGCCTTTCAGACCAGCGAACTGACGGTCACTTCCGAGGAACCGGTGCCCTTTGAAGCCGATGGTGAACTGGCGGGCGGGACGCCGCTGTTGATCCAGAGTGCGGGCCGTCTGCGGGTGCTGGTGTGACGCACGCGGGCGGCATCAGTGCGGCACGTCCGTGTCGGTGTGTGCAGACGCGTCCGCGGACGGCTGAAGCCTGATTCATGCTTGCAAGAGGGGGCGTCCGGATGCCGTTTCGGTGGAAGAGTATTTCACTCCGCAATCTCATGAAGCCATTCACTGCCCGTGTCCTCCTGCCGGCCGCCCTTCTCGGGGCCGGACTGCTGCCTGTTTCCGCCGACGACTGGTACTCGTGGCGGGGGCCGACGCAGGACGGCCGCAGCGCTGAGAAGTACGGCAAGTACACCTTCAGCGGAAAACCGCTGTGGACCTATGACATTGCCAGCCGCGGCGAGCCAGTCATCGCCGGAGGACGCATCTACCTCTTTGGCTATCATGGCGAGGGCAGCCAGTTGGTCGAGACGATGACCTGCCTCGATGAGAAGACCGGCAAGCTTCTCTGGGAGAAAACCTTCCCGGATTTTCTGTCGGATAATGCCTACACCCGCTACGCCATCGGTGCCGCCACCATCGATCAGGATACCGGTCTCATCTACCTGCTGACGACGCCCGGGGAATTCCTCTGCTTTGATCCGGATGGCAATGTCCGCTTCCGCATCAGCATGATGGAATCGTATGGAAGGCTCAGCTTTCCGAATGGCCGCACGGGAGCCCCGGTCATCGTGGGCGACCTCGTGATCGTCCGCGGCATTACGGCGAACTGGGGCGGCGATGGACCGGCGCGCGACCGCTTCTATGCCTTCCAGAAGGACACGGGTTCGCTGGTCTGGGCCTCGACTCCCGGCACTCAGCCTAATGATTCTTCCTTCAGCACGGGCATTCTCGAGATGCGGGACGGAGTTCCGGTGATGTATGCGACCACTGGCTGCGCGAATTATGTGGCCATCAACGCGCTCACCGGCAAGCCGCTCTGGCGCTTCAATGGGGGCAAGGGAGGCATCAATTCCTCGGCGATTCTCGTGGACGGACTGCTCATCTCCACGCACGACAAGGAGAACCTCGACAGCACGGAAACTGGCCGCATGGCCGCGGTGAGGATTCCGGACAAAGCGCTCCCGCCGGGGCCTCCCGAGGATCCGGTGCCCGTACTCGACGGCAAATCCGAAGCATGGCGCTTTCCCTATTCTGCGGAAACGAGCACGCCCACCTATGCGGACGGCATGGTGTTTCAAGTCGTCACTTCCGGTGTCCTCAACGCCGTGGATCCCAAGGAAGGCAAGGAACTGTGGAGCCTCAAGCTCGGGCCCGGCAATCTCCACTCGTCTCCGACATGGGCTGATGGCCTGCTGTACGTCCCGATCCTCAACGACACCGCCAGCGAGGATGGTCTTCTCTACGTGATCCGTCCGGGCCGCGAAAAGGGCGAAATCCTTCACCGCATCAAACTGGAGGGCTTTGCCTTCGGTGCGCCGGCCATTGCCAACGGGAAGCTCTACGTCACCACCACCAAACACCTCTACTGTTTCGAACTCGGCCAGGAAGTAAGCGGCCAAGGCGACTGGTTCCGGCTGCCAAAGACAACGCCCGGTCCGGTCGCTGCTCTCCAGGCGATGCCCCAGGAAGTGATTCTCTTTCCGGGCAAAGCCCAGGAATTCTCGATCCGCTCGGTCGATGCCAAAGGCTATCCGATCGGTCCGGTGACTGCTGCGAAGTGGGAAAGCTACATCCCGCCGACGGCCAAGGTGCGGGCGACGCTTGATG
>Ga0315903_10000197_pt1 | contig 89486 bp, 76 predicted proteins | sample LakEriMetagenome_7_FD_203524 | JGI IMG/M metagenome (GOLD analysis project Ga0315903, IMG submission 203524) | Freshwater fungal communities from buoy surface, Lake Erie, Ohio, United States - Buoy 2 MA119 | ecosystem: Environmental > Aquatic > Freshwater > Lake | place: USA: Lake Erie, Ohio... | reverse complement strand
TCGGTACATGTGGAAAACTCTGAGCGGCTATTGGGCGCATTTGGGCCCATACGGGTGCATTCTACCGCCGAAAACTGCTCAAATCCATTGTGCCGCAGGCGGTCTAGCCTTTTTCAGGAGACCCTACATGCTTCAGCCCGCTGATAAAAATGAGAATGTGGGTTATGCCACCCAGAAGCCTGAGGCTTTGGTTGGCAGAATCGTCTCTGCCAAAGCAACGAAGGCGGCCTCATCGCCGACTTCTGTTAAGGCTGCGGCACAACGGCTGCCTTTGGCCAAAAAGCTCAACGTCAAGTGGATCGCCACCGATCTGGGCAAATTCTCCATCCACACCAACCCCAAGCGTTTGATCGGTGTGGAGCGCCAACTCAAGGCCAAAGACAGATTTATCGCGCCTTTCCAAGGCTCAATCTTGGCCGCCATGAGTGTTCTTACTATATCGGCGTCAACGGCAACCCGCGGAAGGAACAGCAACAGGAGCCACTCCGTCAGAAAGAAGCCGATTTCCTGGCCCTGATCCCCAAGGCCTACCAGGCCAAACCCGGGAGTGTTTGCCGCCCCTTCCAAGGCAAGCGGGCCGACCGGCTCGTGGCAATTGGGCCGGTGAACCTGCCGATCTCACTGCTCTATGTGGAGGAAATCGTCCTCGAATGCCGCAAGAAGCGCCTCAGCCGCGTGGATCGGCTTGGAGTTGAAATTGAAATGGGCTTTTTCCCAAACGTGCTCGATGACGCCCGCGGCAAAGGCATCGACATCGCCCCCAAATACAACCCGGCTGATGGAGTCGAGAAACGGGCTTTCGACAAGCATCAGGGGGTCTTCTATGACGTGACTTACCTCGAAGCCAAGCCCCTCATCCAAGGCACCAGCGTCTCAATCCAGCTCGGCGATTTCACGGTCTTCCACTCCCAAGACTCCATTGGCTTCACCGAAGTCAGCCTCGCCTCCAGCGAAAAGGCCGGCTCTCGCAGCGTTGTGGCCAACGGCAAGATCTTGAAGCTCAGCAAAAACAGTCGCGCCCAGATCCGCCACGAGATCCTCACCCAGCACTGGACCGATTGGATCAATTCCTGGACGGTGGACTTCAACGACAAAAGCAAACGCGAAATCATTCGCATTCCGATCGAAGGCGCCGACACCTACGAGGAACGCTGGACCGGCGACGACATCTTCAAAACGAATGGCAAAGCTTCCGCACCCGCCGCGATGGCTCCATCGAACCCACCACCGTGCCACACGATCTCTCCCCACGGCCGGCGAACAATTTTCGTGAACGTGGTGGACATCTTCGGCCACAGACCAAGACCAACCTCAACGCGGTGATCTGACCCCGATCCCATGGCCCTCCCCCAGGCTTCCCCACCTCGCCCCACGTCCCGCTCGAACCCGAGCAACGCTGGCGGCCCGATCCACCACGCCGCGGTGCCGCTAGCCCCCCGCTCCCCCCGCTCCCCCTGCCGCCCCTCCTTCCCGAGCTCCACCAGCGCGTGAAGGCCTTTCGCGACAGCGGCGACGCCGGCGCCACCGCCAGCAGCCGCTCGCTGCTCCACTGGTGGATCCTCGAATGCCACCTCCATTCCAACAGCGACGGCGTGCTGGGGCCCTATGCCTACTTCTTCGCCCAGGGAGAAGCGATCGAAACCATCCTCTTCCTGGTGGATGTGGCCGGGGCTCAAAACGAAGTTGACCTGCTCCACTTCGATGGCAGCGGCGAACTCTTCCCCAAGTTGTTTGATGAATCCTGGTTGCGCCTGCTGATCAAAATGGCCACCGGCAGCGGCAAAACGAAGGTGCTCAGCCTTGTGATCGCCAGGTGTTTCGTCCACAAGCTCCACGAGCCCGCCTCCACCCTCGCCCGCGATTTCACTGGCCTGCGCATCTTCTTCACCGACCCCATCCTCCCGCCCAACGGTTTCGACGGGCGCTCCTGGAGCGACGACGTCCACAACCGGCTGGCGGACAAAGGCACCACCCTCAGCTTCCAGCTCGCTCTGAGCGCCATGTATAGCGAACGCTACGCCGATTCACTGGATCTTGGCGTGATCGAAGGGCGCAAAGCCAGTGAAGTCCATCGCAAGGGCGGACAAAAGGGCATCCTCTTCGTGATGAGCGACGACACCCACAATTGCGACGAGATGGCCGCCTTCCTGGAGAACACATGTTCTGATCTCAAAAAGCTGTGCTGGTCATCCTCCGCAAAAAAAATGGCGACATCTGCGAAGCCTCCACCAGCCAAGCCAAGGAAGAATTGGAAAGAATTGGAACGCCAGCGCCGCCCGGCCAACGCCATCGACCACGACGACAACCCCTACAAAGCGATCGCTTCTGTGCTGATGTTCAAGGAGGGCTGGGATGGGGGCGACGTCACCACCATCGTGGGCCCACGGGCTTTCTCCTCCAACAGCGCCATCCTTCCCGGGCAAATCCTCGGCCGCGCCCCCATGGCCCCCGGCGGCGGCGGCACCACCCCCCTGGCCATCGAAAGCGATCGTGATCACCCCAGCAAAGACCTTGCCGCCCTCGACATCCCCCTGCCCATCCTCAGCCCCCAGGTCGTGCGGCAGCCCAATGCCCTCACCGCCCTTGCTCTGGAGGCCATTCTCTTTCAACCCCTGCCCTGGCTGACAGGACCGACACCTCCACACCCAAAAAAAAGGAGGGCTTGCGCCCTCCCGGAATGGAGTCTCTTTTGGAATACGGCTCGCGACCGTTGAACGCGAAGCGATCAGTAGTCGAAGTCGCCGCCGCCCATGCCACCCCCCGCGGGAGCGGCTTCCTTCTTCTCAGGAAGGTCGGCCACGATGCACTCGGTGGTGAGCACCATGCCGGCGATTGAGGCGGCGTTCTGAAGGCCAGAGCGGGTCACCTTTGCGGGATCGACAATGCCAGCGGCCAACATGTCGACGTACTCACCAGTGGCGGCGTTATAGCCCTCGTTGAAGGGCTTGTTGCGCACGTGCTCAGCGATCACGGCCCCGTTGGCGCCAGCGTTTTCAGCGATGCGCTTGAGGGGGGCGTTGAGGGAGAGGGCCACGATCTGGGCGCCGATCAGCTCCTCACCGGAGAGGTTGGCGGCGGCCCACTCTTCCAGGGCGGGAGCCAGGTGGGCAAGCGTGGTGCCACCACCGGGGACGATGCCTTCCTCAACAGCCGCCTTGGTGGCGTTGATGGCGTCTTCCAGGCGCAGCTTCTTGTCCTTCATCTCGGTTTCGGTGGCGGCGCCCACCTTGACCACAGCCACGCCACCGCTGAGCTTGGCCAGACGCTCTTGCAGCTTCTCCTTGTCGTAGGAGGAATCGGTTTCCTCCATCTGGGAGCGGATCTGCTCGCAACGGGCCTTGACCGCCGCTTCGTTGCCTTCGGCCACGATGGTAGTGGTGTCCTTGTTGATCGTGATCCGGCGGGCGGTGCCCAGGGAATCGATCTTGGCGTTCTCGAGCTTGAGGCCGGCATCCTCGGTGATCAGCTGCCCATTGGTGAGCACAGCGATGTCCTCCAGCATGGCCTTGCGGCGATCGCCGAAACCAGGCGCTTTGACGGCGGCCACATTGAGCACACCGCGCAGACGGTTGACCACCAGGGTGGCGAGGGCTTCTTTCTCGATGTCCTCGGCGATGATCAGCAGGGGCTTGCCAGTGCGGGCGATTTGCTCCAGAACGGGCACCAAATCTTGCACCAGGGCGATCTTTTTGTCGGTGATCAGGATGTAGGGCTCATCCAGCACCGCCTCCATGCGCTCGGTATCGGTGGCGAAATAGGGGGAAATGTAGCCCTTGTCAAAACGCATGCCCTCGGTGACCTCCAGCTCGGTGGTCATCGACTTGCCTTCTTCCAGGGAGATCACCCCTTCCTTGCCGACCTTGTCCATGGCGTCGGCGATCATCTTGCCCACTTCCTCATCGTTGCCAGCCGAGATGGCGCCCACTTGGGCGATGGCGCGGCTGTCGCTGATGGGCTTGGCGTGCTCCTCGATCTTGCCCACCAGAAAATCGGTGGCCTTGTCGATGCCACGCTTGAGGGTGATGGCGTTGGCACCAGCGGCCACGTTGCGCAGGCCGGCCTTCACCATGGCGTGGGCCAGGACGGTGGCGGTGGTGGTGCCGTCGCCGGCGGCGTCGTTGGTTTTGCTGGCGGCCTGGCGGATCAGGGCGACACCGGTGTTTTCAATGTGATCTTCGAGCTCGATCTCTTTGGCGATCGTGACACCGTCGTTGATGATCTGGGGAGCGCCAAATTTCTTCTCCAGCACCACATTGCGGCCCTTGGGACCGAGGGTGACGGCCACCGACTCGGCGAGGATGTCAATACCCCGCTCGAGGGCGCGACGGGCTTGTTCGTTGTAAATGATGCGCTTGGCCATGATGTTGAGAGTGGGAGTTTTTGAATTAGTGAGGAAAAAAAGGTCTCAGCTCACGATCGCGAGGATGTCCTTCTCGGAAAGAAGCACATACTCATCCGAACCGAGCTTGACGTCGGTGCCGGCGTACTTGCTGTAGAGCACGCGATCGCCCACGCTCACTTCGGGGGTTTGACGGGTGCCGTCGTCATTGCGCTTGCCAGGGCCAACCTGAACAACTTCACCGACTTGGGGCTTTTCCTTGGCCGTGTCCGGCAGAAGGATGCCACCGGCCGTGCGTTCTTCGGATTCAGACACCTTGATGAACACGCGATCGCCAAGGGGTTTGACCAAGCTGACGCTGAGGGAAACAGCTGCCATGGGATTGGGAGAGATGAAACGACAATCAGTGCGGGAGGGGGAACGCAGGTGGGGGAAGCAAACCTGGCACTCAGACCCTCCGAGTGCCAACCTATGGCCCAGACCCCGCCCGCCGGTAGTCCCCCCGTGTGCGGGTGACCGAACTTCGGTCCGGGGTGGTCGATGGCGGGGGCGGCGTGATGGGCCAGGGCCCCACCCCGGCAGGCGCAGTGGTAAGTTTGGGCCGCTTCAGCGGGTCTGGAGATCCGCTCCGCCCTCCCGCCCCTCTCCTTTTTTTATGGCAGCCGCTGCTCCCGCCGCTTCCGGCACGACAGGCATTGTTAAGCAGGTGATCGGGCCGGTGCTCGATGTGGAATTTCCCGCCGGCAAGCTTCCCAGGATCTACAACGCGCTTCTCGTCCGGGGGAAAAACGCCGCCGGGCAAGACATTGTTCTCACCGCCGAAGTGCAGCAACTTCTGGGTGACCGCCGGGTGCGCGCCGTGGCCATGAGCAGCACCGATGGCCTGGTGCGTGGCATGGATGCTCTCGACACCGGCGCTCCCATCTCCGTGCCGGTGGGCGAGGCCACCCTCGGCCGCATCTTCAATGTGCTGGGGGAGCCGGTCGACGAGCAGGGTCCCGTCACCTCCACCCTCACTTCCCCCATCCACCGGGAAGCCCCCAAGCTCACCGAGCTGGAGACCAAGCCCAAGGTGTTTGAGACGGGCATCAAGGTGATCGACCTGCTGGCTCCCTACCGCCAAGGCGGCAAGGTGGGCCTGTTTGGTGGGGCGGGCGTGGGCAAAACCGTGCTCATCCAGGAATTGATCAACAACATCGCCAAGGAACACGGTGGAGTGTCGGTGTTTGGCGGGGTGGGCGAGCGCACCCGGGAGGGCAACGACCTCTACGAGGAATTCAAGGAGTCTGGCGTGATCAACGCCAATGATCTCTCCAAATCGAAAGTGGCCCTCTGCTACGGCCAGATGAACGAGCCCCCGGGAGCCCGCATGCGGGTGGGCCTCTCGGCGCTCACGATGGCGGAGCATTTCCGGGATGTGAACAAGCAGGATGTGCTGCTGTTCATCGACAACATCTTCCGCTTTGTGCAAGCCGGCTCTGAGGTGTCGGCCCTGTTGGGCCGGATGCCTTCCGCCGTGGGTTACCAGCCCACCCTGGGCACCGACGTGGGTGAACTGCAGGAGCGCATCACCTCCACCCTGGAGGGCTCGATCACCTCGATTCAGGCCGTGTATGTGCCCGCGGACGACCTGACTGACCCCGCTCCAGCCACCACGTTTGCTCACCTGGACGCCACCACGGTGCTGAGCCGCGGCCTGGCCTCCAAGGGCATCTACCCCGCCGTGGATCCCCTGGATTCCACCAGCACCATGCTTCAGCCAGCCGTGGTGGGCGATGAGCACTACCGCACGGCCCGCGCCGTTCAGAGCACCCTGCAGCGATACAAGGAACTGCAGGACATCATCGCCATCTTGGGCTTGGATGAACTCTCCGAAGACGACCGCCGTACGGTGGATCGGGCTCGCAAAATCGAGAAGTTTCTCTCCCAACCCTTCTTCGTGGCGGAAGTGTTCACTGGCATGCCCGGCAAGTACGTGAAGCTGGAGGAAACGATCAAGGGATTCCAGATGATTCTCGCTGGCGAACTCGACGATCTTCCCGAGGCGGCCTTCTACCTGGTGGGCAACATTGATGAGGTGAAGGCCAAGGCGGATAAAATTCTCGCCGATTCCAAGAAGGGTTGATCCATGACGCTCACTCTTCGTGTACTTGCTCCGGACCAGAGCGTGTTCGATGGTCTGGTGGATGAGGTGATTCTCCCCAGCAGCACCGGCCAGCTGGGGGTACTCACCGGCCACGTCTCCATGCTCACCGCCCTCGATAGTGGGGTGTTGCGGTTGCGGGAGGGTTCCGACTGGAAAACCATCGCCCTGATGGGCGGATTCGCCGAGGTGCAAGCCAATGACGTCACCGTGTTGGTGAATGGAGCGGAGATGGGCAGCGCCATCGATCGCGCCACCGCCGAGAAGGAGTTTCAGGCGGCCGAGGAGGCCGCCCGCTCCTTCGAGGGCCAGCAACCCAGCCCAGAAAAACTCAAAGCACAAGACTCCCTAGCCAACGCCAGGGCCCGTCTGTCGGCCAGCCGGGGCAGCTGAGCTTTTCTCCTCAGCCACCCCCCGCTTTCTTGGGCCAAACGGGGAGACCTCGCCTGTTCATCGACTCGGCCGCTGTGGGGGATTGGTTGGATCTCTGGCCCCTGGGCCTGTTTCAGGGGATCACCACCAACCCCACCCTGTTGAGACGGGCCGGCGTTCCCTGCACTTTGGATGCGCTGGCATCCCTTGTGGCCCGTGCCGCTGAATTGGGTTGCCAAGAAATTCAAGCGCAAGCCTGGGGGGCGAGCGGAGCCGAGTTGTTGGCTTGCGGGAAAGCCCTCTTGAGCCTCTCGCCGGAGAGGGTGGTGGTGAAGCTCCCCCTCACGGAGGCGGCGTTTCCCGCCGCCAAAACCCTTCTCGCCTCTGGAGCAAAAGTCACCCTAACGGCGTGTTACGCGACCAGCCAGGTGTTGGCGGCGGCCGCTTTGGGCTGCACCTATGTGGCTCCCTATCTGGGGCGAATCAAGGAGGGGGGCGGGGATGGGATCGCGGAGGTGTTGGCGATGCAGGGATGCCTGCGGGGATTGGGGTGCCCCACCCGCCTGCTGGTGGCCAGCCTGCGGTCACCGGAGGAGCTTGCGCCCTTGGCGGCGGCGGGGGTGGACAGCTTCACCCTCTCGCCCGCTTTGGCCCGCCAACTCTGGAGCCATCGGGCGACGGCGGATGCCGTGGCCCGATTTGAGCGAGACGCGTCGGGCTGAAGGCCCTCAGGCGGTGCCGCAGAAGGTGACATCCGGGAACTTGAGCTTGGCTTCTTCCAGGCTCTTGCCCCGTCCCTCCTCCTGCCAATAATTGATCACCTCGGTGGCCTTGTTGAGGATTTCCACCCGCTCGTTGTCGGTGATCCAGCTTTTGCGCTCCAGCTCACCCTTGAGGGTTTCCCAGGCGTCCTCCCGGGGCCAGAAGAAATAGGCGGTGAGGGGACTGGGCCCGCCGCCGACGATCTGATCCACCGCCAGGGCGACGTTGTCGGGCAGCCAGAGGATTTTCAGCAAAAACCGACCCTCATCCGGTTTGGGGGTGTAGCCGGAGGGCACCCCATCCTCATCAATGGTGGCCGTGGCCAAAGCGGCGCTGCCGCCCCGCATTATGGGGCGACCAGGTGTCGGCTCGGCGGCCGCCAGCACCTCGGCTCCATCCTCGGCGCCAACGGCGGCCGCGGGGTCTGGGGACAGTCGTTCAGGAGCCATCGTCGTCTCTGCGCTCAAGGCCAATGGGCAAACAACTAACCTACCAGTCTGGTTGGTCATGGCAGCCCTGCCCAGCATCTCCACCGCGTCCGCACCCGCCCGGGCCATCGTGATCTTCGACATCGATGGGGTGATCCGGGATGTGAGCGCCAGCTACCGCCGGGCGATCGTCGCCACGGTGCGCCATTTCAGCGGTTGGTCTCCGGAGCCCTCCACCATCGACATCCTGAAGGGGGAGGGGCGCTGGAATAACGATTGGGAGGCCAGCCTTGAATTGTTGCGGCGCCACAGAGCCCAGCCGGGTCGTGGGGAGAGCTTGCCGAGCCTGGAGGAGGTGGTGGAGGTGTTCAGTGGCTTCTATTTCGGTGGGGATCCCAGCGGCTCTCCAGCCCTGTGGAGAGGCTTCATCCGGGAGGAGCCGCTCCTGGTGGAGTCAGGATTTTTTCAGGATCTCAGCGGGGCGGGAGTGGCCTGGGGGTTTGTGAGCGGCGCTGAACAACCATCGGCCAGGTTTTTGCTGGAAGAACGGCTGGGATTGCGGAATCCGCCCCTGGTGGCGATGGGCGATGCCCCGGAGAAACCTGATCCCACCGGTTTCCTGGCCCTAGCCGAGCGGTTGGCGGCCGAGCGGGGCCAGACACTCGGGCCCGACGGCCCCCCCGTGGCCTACCTGGGCGACACCGTGGCGGATGTGGAAACGGTGCGGCGGGCCCGGGAACGGCGGCCGGAGCAGCCCTTTGTGGCCCTGGCGGTCTCGCCCCCCCATCTCCATCCGCCAGAGCGGGCTGAGCAACGAAGGGCCTATGAGGAGCGCCTGCTGGCCGCCGGGGCCGACCATCTGCTGGAGCGCACCGCCGCGCTCGGGGAGGATCCCCTGGGACTGCTCAACGCCCCGCTCGCGCCTGGTGGCTGAGGCGGGGGCTGAGAACGGGCGTCTCAGAGTCGATGCAGCAGGGCCATCTCGGCGGCGGCGCGCACCACCAGCCCATGGCGTTCCACCAGGGGGCCCAGGTGGTCGTAACCGCCACCGATGACGGTGGCCACGGGGATCCCCCGCCGGCAGCACATCTCCAGCACCATCCTCTCCCGCCGCAGCAGACCCTCATCGCTGAGGCAGAGCCGGCCCAAGCGGTCTTGGCGATGGGGATCCACCCCGGCGTTATAGAAAATCAAATCGGGGTTGACCTGGCTCAAGAGGTCGGGCAACACCCCGGCCACCGCCGCCAGGTAAGGGTCGTCCTCGAGGCCGTCGGCCAGGGGGAGATCCCAGTCGCTTTGGGCTTTGCGCAGGGGGAAATTGCGTTCGGCGTGGGCGGAGAAGGTGAACACCCTGGGATCGCCCGCAAAGAGGGTGGCGGTGCCATCGCCCTGGTGCACATCCAGATCGATCACCAGAACCCGGCGTACCAGCCCTTCCGCCAGAAGCACCCGGGCGGCCACGGCCACATCGTTGAAGACGCAAAAGCCGCTGCCGGCGCTGCCGAACGCATGGTGGGTGCCACCGGCGAGATGGCAGGCCAGACCATGGCGCAGGGCGAGGCGGGCGGTGAGCACGGTGCCGCCGACGGCGAGCCAGGAGCGGCGCACCACTCGCGGGGAGGCGGGCAGGCCAATGCGGCGGGCCTCGGCGGGGGGGAGCCAATGGCGGGCGAAGGCCTCGTGGTAAAAGCGGGGATGGACCAGCTCGAGCCAGCGCCGAGGCACGGGAAGGGGCTGGTGCAGGGTCTCGGGCCGCAAGAGGTCGAGCCGGCGGAGGTGGCGCACCAGGAGGCGGAATTTCGCCATGGGGAAACGGTGGCCCTCCGGCAGGGGAGCCGAGTAGGCCGGGTGGCTCACCAGGGGCAGGGTCACCATGAGGGATCCGCGCACCAATCCACCGTGAGGTCGCCGTCGTCGCTGGTGGGCACCACGGCCACACAGGCCCGCACGGTGTCGCCATTCACCGTGATCTCGCAGGCGCCGCAGCTGCCGCCGAGGCAGCCGGTGGGAATGGGGAGTTGGGCCTCCAGGGCGGCCTGAAGCCAGTCGGTGCCGGGGGCCACCTCAGTGGTGACGCCGTTGGGCCAGTGGATGCGCATCCGCCCGGGGTCAGTCACCACAGCCCAACAACGGTTCCAGATTCACATGCTCCTCGAAGGCGTCGGCCAGGCGATCGAGGAGGGCATCGCGCTGGCGACCGTGGTGGGGCTGGCGTTCGCTGAGGGGGGCCAGGTTTTTGCGTTGGCGCAGCAGGTTGAGCCAGCGCCGGCGCCAGGGACCGCTTTCAAACACCCCATGGAGGTAGGTGCCGGCCACCAGGCCGCCTTGGCCGCCATGGGGCTGAACCCAGCCCAGCTCGGGATCGGCGCAGAGGGCCTGGCAGGGGTGGGCGTCGGGATCGGGAAGGAGGGTGGTGCGGCCCCGATGCAACTCAAACCCCTCCAGCTCCACGTTCACCTCGGGGTGATGGGCGGCTGGGGGCCAAAGGGCGCGGCTGCGGCGCTGGCGAAGCACTTTCTCGGGGGTGAAGACGGTGCGCAGCGGCAGGAGATGGAGGCCGGCCATGGGGCCCGAGGGGAGGCCGTGGGGCGTGGGGGTGTCGGGGTGGCCTTCCAGGCCACCGGGATCACTGATCTCCCGCCCGAGCATCTGCAGGCCTCCGCAGAGGCCAAACACCTGGCCGCCCTCCGCCACGTAGCGCCGCAGGTGGCGGTCGAGGCCGGCGTCGCGGAGGGCCGAGAGGTCGCGCAGGGTTTGCTTGCTGCCCGGCACCACCACGGCGTCGGGGGAGCCCAGCTCCTGGCCGGGCGTGAGCCAGCGGATCCGCACCGTGGGCTCGGCCTCCAGGGGATCGAGATCGGAGAAGTTGCTCAGGGAAGGCAAGCGCAGCACGGCGATCTCCAGGGTGGCCTCCGGTTTGCGGCCCCGCCGTTCGAGCAGATCGAGGGAGTCTTCCGGGGGAAAAAGCTCCTCCAGCCAGGGCATCACCCCCACCACCGCCAAGCCGGTGCGCTCCTGGAGCCAGCGGCGGCCTGGATCGAAGAGCTCCCGCCGGCCGCGGAACCGATTGATCAACACCCCCTTGAAGAGGGGCCGCTCCACCGGGCGAAGCAGGGCCAAGGTGCCCACGATCTGGGCGAACACGCCCCCCCGCTCGATATCGGCCACCAGAAGGCAGTGGGCGCGGAGGTATTGGGCCAGGCGGAGGTTGGTGAGGTCGCGAGACTGAAGATTCACCTCCACCGGGCTGCCGGCCCCCTCCAACACCAGTCGACCGGTGGGATGGAGCTCGCGCAGGGTGGCTAGCCCCTGGCGGATGGCGCTCCAACCCGGGCGAAACCAGTCGCGGTAGTAGTGCTCCGCCCGAGCCAGGCCCACGGAGCGGCCAAGGTGGATCACCTCACTGGTGCTGTCGCCCTGGGGCTTGAGGAGCACGGGGTTCATGGCGCTGATGGGCTCCAGGCCGGCTGCCCAAGCCTGAAGGGCCTGGGAATAGGCCATCTCGCCACCCTCGGGATCCACCCAGGCGTTGTTGCTCATGTTTTGCCCTTTGAAGGGCACGGGGGTTTCCCCGCGGCGACGCAGCACCCGGCAGAGGGCGGCGCTCATCAGGGATTTGCCGGCCCCGCTGCTGGTGCCGAGCACCATCAGGGGCCTGGGGGCGCTCATGGGCGCGGGAGGTTGGTGACACGGATGGGCTGGAAGAGCCAACCAGCAGGGCCGCGTTGAAGGCTGTAGAGGATTTCGCGGCTGCCGCCGGTGGGCCGGGCGTTGGTGTCCCCTGGTCTGTAGAGGGGGAAGCGTCGCACCAGCTTGCTGTCGTCCACACTGAAGCTGTCGTGGCCGAGGTAGCCGGCGGCGAGCGGTCCGGTGAGGTCGGGCAGGGTGATGGGCTCAAGGGTGCGCTTGCCGGCACTCCAAGCCTGAACGCCGCCATAGCCGCCGCTGCCCGCGCTTTGCACCACCACCACCACTTCGGGTTGGCCGTCGCTGTTGAGGTCGGCCACCTTGGCCTCGACCACCCGGCCAATCAGCTCCTGGCGCACCGGGGGATAGGACTTCAGGCCCTGTTTGGCCCGCACCTGGAGCAACTGGGTGGAGCCCTCGCCCACGGCGCCCACAGCGAAGGTGACCCCTTGCAGCTGGAGGGATTCCTTGAAGGGAGTGGCTGGAGCCGCTGGCGCGGCGGAGGCCTCTGGAGCCCCTGAATCGGCGGGAACAGCCGGAACCGGCGGAGCGGCCATGGCCACCGAGGCCGTGAAGCCGCACAACACAAGGGGGAGGAGGGAGAGGCTTCGCATGGGGAGCGGGAAGGGCAAGGAGGCGGGGCGGCACCGCGGGACATCGGCGCTGGTCCGCCTCCGCCTCACCTTACAAATCCCCCCTGAGCCACCCGACACGCCGTTCCCGCCAGGCTTCGTTACCATCCAGCGCAGATCAGCACACCCTTACCACCAACTTCGACATCCCGATGGCCGTCAGCTATCCCCGCAAGATTCTCAACACCATCGGGCCGAGGGAGGTGATGGCCGAGGTGGTGAAAGAGCGAAAGGTTCAGGTGCTGTTCCTCAACAGCTATCGCTTTAATGAGCAGCGCTCCTGCCAGGAGCTCACGGCATTGATGGAGGCCCTGGATGGCCAACCCCGGGAGCTGGTGCGAGATCTCTCACGTCACATCAGTGACGAGGCTCGCCATGCGGTGTGGCTGACGGATTTGTTGTTTGAGATGGGGGAAGAGATTGGCAACCCCAAAAGCGGCTCCTACATCGATGAGCTCAATCGTCTGCTTGACAAGAGCGTGGAAGACAGTGGCGGTGACGAGCTGCAACGCGAGGAGGCATTGATCGCCGCCCTGGCGTCGATTAATGCCACGGAAAAGAGAGGATGCCAGGCGTTTTCCGCCCATATTTCGGCCTTGCGCCAGGCGCCGGCCACAGAGGAAAACGTGCGCATCCGCGAAACGTTGGAAAAGATTTTGCCGGAAGAAGCGTCCCATGTGAGTTGGGGAAGCCGGTGGTTGGGCAAGATCGCCAGCCAGAGCCCGGAGCATCGGGCTCGGGTGCAGGCGGCCAAGCGCAAGTACTTCATGATTGAACACGCGGCTTTTGAGGCCGGAATGGACATCACGGCGGGCGCGGAGCTGCGGCGCTTGGGCAATTTGGTGGAGATCGCCAACACGCTTCCCGCTTGGGAGCGTCCGGGCTATGTGCTGGAGCGGCTGCCCCAGGCGCTGCTGTCACCGGATCTCACCAAATCCCGTTTATTTGCCGTGAAGCGGGTGTTGGAGGAGAGGCCCGAGAAGCTGGTGGAGCAATTCATCCCAATGTTTTTGGGGGGGTTGCGCAATCTGAGGCCATCGTTGGCCACCCAGCGCTAACCAACTCGGATCAACGTTTTTGGTCCGCCGCGCCTTAGGGGGGTTGCCTCTGGCCAGGCCGATGTTTGTGCTGATGCCTGTGCTCATTGGTTCACGGGCATTGCCTCTGCATAGGGCGACTTCATTCAGCCACCTCAAAGGAGATGCCGACCCTTAGAAGCTCCATTAGCTGTCAGCGTCACCAATTCCCTCTCACCGATGTCTATCGGGGTTTGGCCTCAGCGGCCGCCCCCATAGGCCACCTGACAGACCGCGTTGAGCAATTGAGCCTGGGGCGCGGTGGCGGGCACCTGGCCATTGAGGAGGCCCGCCTGGCAATTGGCCGCACCCATCAGGTTGACCCCATCTCCCAAGGTGTAAGCAAAACTCACCCCGTACAGCCCCACAGCTTCCACGGAGCCGTAATTGAGCTGGTAGGTGCTGCCAGGCACCACAATCACCGTCTGCTGCCGGTTGGCCGCCTCATTCACCAAATTGGTGATGGTCAAGCCCGTGGCCAACGCCGCCAACCCCCAACCCGCCGTGTTCCATCCCCACCAGCCCCAGGTGCCGGGAGTCCAGGCATACCAACCGGCGTTCCAGGGTCGGTTGTTCCAATAGCCGCCATTGGCCCAATTGTTGTTCCAGCCATTGGGAGTACGGTTGTAGAAGTTATTGTTAATAGTCACATTCTTCTGAAAAGAGTCGTTATCAAAACCGCCATTTCTGTCGAACGGCGCCACCTTGTCCACCCCATCCTCGCCCCGCCAAGCGGGGCGGGCGCCGGGGCCGTAATGGGGGTGGTAGCCCTCATAACCGCGCCTCCAGCCATCCGCCGCGCCACGGCCGTCATAGCCCGCCCCCCCGAAGTGGTACCCCCCAAACCCCCCTCCGCCGCCAAAGCGCATGCCGCCACCCCCGAAGCCTCCGCCCCTGGCCAAGCCGACGCCGGGGCTCTGACAAAGCAAAAGGGCGAGGGCTGACAAGGCCGCGGTGAACAAGTGGCGGGGCCCCCGGGTGCGCATCGCCTTCCGTTGGATCTCCCTCCATCCTGCCCCCCGCGAAGCGGGTTGGTCACAGTTCGGCCGGATGGCGGGTTCGGCTGGCGGTTTTCCCGCCAATCTGGGAGGAGCGCCCACCGAAGGTGGTGCGGGCCGAACCGATCGATTCGGACCTCCTCATCCGTGCCACCGAGCCAGGCGCCATACGGTCAAAACACACCCAAACCCCACTCGACCATGCATCCCACAGCCGAACTGTTCACAGAAAAGGCCTGGGCCGCTGTCGTTGCCGCGCAGCAGTTGGCCCAGCAGAAACGGCAACAGCAAATGGAGAGCGAACACCTCTTCGCCGCCCTCATCGCCCAGGAAGGACTGTCTGGCCGGATCCTGGAGAAGGCCGGTGTGGATGTGGGCACCCTGAACCAGAAAATCGAGGCCTTCATCGCCTCGCAACCGAGCCTGAGCAGCGCGCCCGACAACATTTATCTCGGCAAGGGGCTCAACAGCGTGCTGGATCAGGCCGATTCCCTGAAAAAGAGCTTTGAAGACAGTTACATCGCGATTGAGCAACTGCTGCTGGCCCTGGCCATCGACGATCGCTGCGGCAAACAGCTGCTCAGCCAGTGCGGTTGCGACGCGGAAAAACTCAAGCAAGCCGTGGTGGCCGTGCGCGGCAGCCAGAAGGTGACCGATCAAAATCCCGAAGGCACCTATGAATCGCTTGAGAAATACGGCCGCGATCTCACCGCCGCCGCCCGCGAAGGCAAGCTGGATCCGGTGATCGGTCGGGACGAGGAAATCCGGCGCACCATTCAGATCCTCAGCCGCCGCACGAAAAACAACCCCGTGCTGATCGGAGAGCCGGGCGTTGGCAAAACAGCCATCGTGGAAGGCCTGGCCCAGCGCATCGTCAATGGCGATGTGCCCTCCGCCCTTCAAAACCGCCAGCTCATCGCCCTCGACATGGGCAGCCTGATCGCCGGTGCCAAATACCGGGGCGAATTTGAGGAACGGCTCAAGGCCGTGCTCAAGGAGGTCACCGCCTCCGATGGCCAGATCGTGCTCTTCATCGATGAGATCCACACCGTTGTGGGGGCCGGCGCGGCCGGTGGCGCCATGGATGCCAGCAACCTGCTCAAGCCCATGCTCGCCAGGGGGGAACTGCGCTGCATCGGTGCCACCACCCTCGATGAACACCGCCAGCACATCGAGAAGGATCCAGCCCTGGAGCGCCGCTTCCAGCAGGTGTATGTGGATCAACCAACCGTGGAAGACACCATCTCCATCCTGCGGGGCCTGAAGGAGCGCTATGAGGTGCACCATGGCGTGCGCATCGCCGATAACGCGATCGTCGCCTCGGCCGTGCTCTCCAGCCGCTACATCGCCGATCGCTTCCTTCCCGACAAGGCCATCGACCTGATGGACGAAGCCGCCGCGCGCCTGAAGATGGAGATCACCTCCAAACCCGAGGAAATCGACGAACTGGATCGGCGCATCCTCCAGCTGCAGATGGAGAAGCTCTCCTTGGGCCGCGAATCTGACGTGGCCAGTCGCGATCGGCTGGAGCGGCTGGAAAAGGAACTGGCCGAGCTGGGCGAGCAGCAAAGCTCCCTCAACGCCCAGTGGCAAAAGGAAAAAGGCGCCATTGATGAGCTCGGCGCCATCAAGGAAGAGATCGAGCAGGTGCAACTGCAGATCGAGCAAGCCAAGCGCAGCTACGACCTCAACAAAGCCGCTGAGTTGGAATATGGCACCCTCGGTGAGCTCAACCGCAAGCTGGCCACCAAAGAGGCCGAACTCACCAGTGGCCATGCTGGCAAAACCCTCCTGCGGGAGGAGGTCACCGAAGACGACATCGCGGAGGTGATCGCCAAATGGACCGGCATTCCGGTGAGCAAGCTTGTACAAAGCGAGATGGAGAAACTCCTCCATCTCGAGGATGAGCTCCACACCCGGGTGATCGGCCAACAGCAGGCCGTCACCGCCGTGGCCGACGCGATCCAACGCTCCCGGGCCGGACTGAGCGATCCCAACCGCCCCATCGCCAGCTTCCTGTTCCTTGGCCCCACGGGGGTGGGCAAGACGGAACTCAGCAAGGCCTTGGCCTCCCAGCTCTTTGATGCCGAGGACGCCATGGTGCGCATCGACATGAGCGAATACATGGAGAAGCACGCGGTCAGCCGCTTGATCGGGGCGCCTCCGGGCTACGTGGGCTACGAGGAAGGGGGCCAACTTACCGAGGCCGTGCGGCGCCGGCCCTACGCGGTGATCCTCTTCGATGAGGTGGAAAAAGCCCACCCCGATGTGTTCAACGTGATGCTCCAGATTCTCGATGATGGCCGCGTCACCGATGGCCAGGGCCGCACGGTGGATTTCACCAACACGGTGCTCATCCTCACGAGCAACATCGGCAGCGCCTCCATCCTCGATCTGGCCGGCGATCCCGCCCGCCATGGAGAAATGGAGAAGCGGGTCAACGAAGCCCTGCGGGCCCACTTCCGACCGGAATTCCTCAACCGCCTCGATGAGACGATCATCTTCCACAGCCTCAAGGCTGAGGAGTTGCGCCAGATCGTCGACCTGCAGGTGAAGCGCCTGGCCAAGCGCCTGGAGGACAAAAAGCTGGGCCTCCAGCTCGATGGCGAGGCCCTCGATTGGCTGGCTGGCGTGGGCTACGACCCGGTGTATGGAGCTCGCCCCCTCAAACGGGCCATCCAGCGAGAGCTGGAAACCCCCATCGCCAAGGCGATCCTGGCGGGCACCTTTGTGGCCGGATCCACCATCGCGGTGGATGTCGAGAACGAGCGGCTCCGATTCCAGCAGGCGCCCGCCGCCAATCTCACCGGGCCCATGCCAGCCCTGGTGTAAGGCAAAAGAGATCGGGGGGGCCCAGGCCCCCCTTTTTTATGCTGACTGGGACGTCTGAGTTTCCCTCCACCGCCGCGAGAAGGCCCTCAGCACAAAAGCCAGCGGCCCATCCGCCGGCCGCTGCCGCGGAGTTGTGAGCTTTACAGTGCGTGAAACGCTTCACACATGATCCGGACAGAGCCAGATACGGTGATCTATATCTTTGCCCCGGCCCATATTGTCACAGGGGGCATCGAAGCCGTGCATCAATTGGTGGACAAGCTGAGAAAGTTTGGCCATGACGCCAGAATTGTTCCCCTACCAGTGGTAAAAAACCCGACCTTATTGCAATACAGGAATTATGAAGTTGCTTTTGCCGCCAGTGTCGATGACAACCCGCGAAACATCTTGATCACAACCGAGGTCAACCCTAAACTTCTCGATCATTATCGCTTCATTCAAAAGGCCCTCTGGTGGCTCAGCGTGGATAACCATGAAGACCTCGCCGAAAAATTCGACTTTGCGGACTCACGCAATCAAGACATCCTCCATTTTGCTCAAAGCGCCTACGCGCGTGCTTTCCTGAGGCAAAAGGGTGTGGAAACCATTCATGATCTCAGCGATTTTTTGCACACAACCTACCTAAACACAAGCAAACGCCGAGGACGAATTGATGCGATTCTGTACACACCTGTCAAAGGAGCGCAAGAGCATGTGAATCGCTTACGGAAGGCGGATCCTTCCCTCCAATGGCTGCCGCTCAAGGGCATGATCCGCAAGCATCACGCCCGCACGTTGAGCCATGGAAAGGTGTATGTCGACTTTGGCCGCCATCCTGGCAAGGACCGACAGCCAAGGGAAGCCGCCATCAACGGGTGTTGCGTCATCGTTGGCCTGCTGGGTTCGGCCCGCTTCGAGGAAGACATCCCCATTGCTTCCGCTTACAAATTTTCCGTGGAATTACTTGACGAAAGGCGCATCCTGGAAACCATTAGAAGTTGTCTTTTCGATTACGAAACACGGCGAGCCGATTTCGAGGGGTATGCCGAGATCATCCGACAGGAGGAAAACAGATTTGAACAAGAAGTCGTCGCCATCTTCGGAGTGAAGTCATGGCGTCAGAGATCGCCTCAGCTGATCAGTCTATTCAACACCTTGAGGTATGTGCGTGAGAACCATCCCCTCCAGGCGGCCAGGGGCTTGGCGAACGAGCTGCTCCCTCTTGACATGATCTTGTTCGCGAAACGTCTTTACAGTGATTATAATGCTAAGCTTCTCCCATCATTTAGAGCAGGGAAACGTGGTTCAGACAAGCCATAATCATTCTCCAACCCCCATGCAAAGCCAAAGCCCACCGTCCAAGTTGAAAGATGTGCTGCGTCGAAAATTGCCCCCTCTCTTTCAGGCCCTGAAAACCACCTGGACCTTGCGGGAAAGGTTGCGGGTGTCCAAGGGTCTAGAGGCGATTGAACGACTCAAGGCGCTCTCGATCGCTGAGCTGCGCGACCCGCTCGTGGTGGAAGGCCTCATCAAGGCTGCCGGCCTCCACACCTCCGGAGCTGACAAGGCCTTCCCAGGCCAGGCTTCCGAGTGGCCGAAGGAACTCGACCCCTTCATTGGCAAAGGCATCCAGATTTGGCAATACCCTTCGCAATTCAGCAACTATCTAGCCTTTCTGTCCCAGTTTCCCATCCATTCCTATTTGGAAATTGGGGTGTCCTATGGGGGCACATTTGTATTCACTGTAGACTATCTTACACGAATCAACACCTCCATCAAAGCCTTTTGCATTGATGTGCGTCCTCCTAGCCTGCTGATTGATCAATATGCCAAGACAAGAGAGTTTGCCTATATCACTGACAAGAGTTCAGCCCTCTATCACCATCTGGATCCAAAGACACATTTCGACTTGGTCCTAGTGGATGGCGATCACTCCAGGAAGGGAGTAATGGAAGATTTCTTGCTAGTGAAAGACAAAGCAAATATCATCGCCTTTCACGATATTGTCAATTTCCTCACTCCCGGAGCGGTCGAAGCTTGGTTGGATCTCAAATCACAACATGCTGACGAATTTGATTTTTTTGAATTCACGCAGCAATATGCGGAGCTCACCAGCAAACAACCCGAGAATCAGTTGTTGGGCATCGGTGTGGCCGTGAAGAAAGACATGAGGAGCACCTGATGGGGTTCGGCCCTGGCGGTCGCCCACTCAGGGCCCCACCGCCAAGGCATCCACCCGTTTGGCCAGCTCAACATCCAGATTGGACAGTGCTCCAATGTCGTGGGTGGTCAGGACAATGGTCACCCGGTTCCATACATTGCTCCACTCAGGATGATGGCCCATCGATTCAGCCGCTAGGGCCACCCGGACCATGAAGCCAAAAGCCTCGGAAAAATCCTCAAACACAAACTCTCGACGCAACTTCCCTTCCAGAAGGGTCCAGGCGGGCAGCGAACGGGAAAGCTCCTCGATCTCCGCGGAAGAGAGGGCGATGGCAGCCATGGCGGACAGATGGGATGGGAACGGAGGCTAGCCAGCCAACCCATCAGCGGGGGCTGGGGGAGAGCACCTGCGTTTGCGCTGGCTTGTGAATGATCCAGGTCTCGCGATCCGGCAGGATTTGGGCCTTCAGGTTTTTGAATTCCAGGAACTTGCGCACGTCATAATTGACAGCAGGGAACAAGCCAAAATCATCACCCAGCAGAACACCCCCTGGACGAAGCAGATCAAAATAAAGATTCATTTCCAGAAAAGTTTCTCCAGCCTCATGGGCTGAGTCGAGATAAACAAAATCAAATTGATAGCCCATCACCCGAAACATTCGAGCCGCGACAACCGAAGACACTCGGACGGGAATGACCGTATCCTCAAGTCCGTGGGCCATGATTCTGCGCATGAAATGGTGGTAGAGATCAGGATTGCCATCCTGCTTCCCCATGGTGGAAGCAAACGCTTGCCCCAGCCACATGTTCACATCCCCGCACCATGTATCCACGCAGAGAAGAACGCCATGATGTTGCTTGACAAATTCTCCCAGCCTGCAGGCGCCATGGCCGACGTAGCTGCCAACCTCGATTCCCAGGGTGGGTGGGCCACCTAAAAGGCGTACAACCCTCTCCAAGGTCTCAGGTTGTATGTGGGTGGCATAGGCCCCCTCGGGCTGAGTTGGAACGGGTTGATAGTGTTGATAAATACAATCCACTCCAAAGAGGTCTTGGGAAATCCGCTGATAACTCGGCCTTGGATTGGGATTTTGTTGGAAACGCAAGGCAATATCCCGCAGCTGGGAATCCATCTGTGTTTCAGAGGAAAACCACCGTGCGACCGTTTCAGCCTGGAACGGATTGTTGAAGGCTCCACCTGGTCCGATCACCGAAACGCGCCGTCGGAAGCGCTTGGGGACAAGAGGCCGCAAATGTTGGCGTGCCAACCCCATCAATGTCTCCTTGACGTGTCGCAAGTCCTCTCCAGGTTGCATCTAATTGGTGAACATCAACTTGTGATGGATACGTTATCATAGACGCGACTTCCATGTCCCCCTGGGCTTAAGCACAGCCGGGCTTCCCATCCGTGCTGATGCCGGCTGGGTTGGAAAAGGGCCCAACCCAAGCCAGCCGCTGGAAGGGGCCCAACACCCCGGAGCGCGACGTTTGAAATCCCGCGGGTGGATTGCGTTTCCGCCGCCAACCCAACGCTCTGAGCCGAAGCGGTGGTGCTTGCGCACCGGCGCGGTGACCACCCACTCGCACAACATGCCCTTGGCGAACACCACCAGATCACCCGCCTTGCGCGTCACCGCCTCCCCAGCCTCAGGAATGACGGACACCTCCCCCTCCAGAAGAAGACAAGGGTCCCGCTCGTCCCAGGTCCAGGGAAAACGGCTCACGCCGCTGGTCCAGATGGGCCAGCACCGCTCCCCCAGCTCGCTGATGGTGGCTTCCGGACAGCTGGTGGTGATGGTGATGGCGGCCATGGGAATCCCAACAACGGGGGGAGATTCCGCTCCCGCTGGCCCTCAGTCCTAGGGGCTTGGCCCGGTTGAGGGGGCGGGCGCCAAGGAGGGATAGGCGCTTCCAGAGGGTGCGGGCCGCCCATCGAGGAGCGCATCCAAACGAAAGGTGGCTTGGGGCTCTCCCCCCTCGGGGAGTCCCTCCAACGACAGGCGGTAGCGGCCGCCGCCGAAGTTGAGGTCGCGAAAGTCGCCCGGCCGCCAGAGGGTGGTAGGCGCTCCCACCAGCCCCACCCTGGCTCCACCGGCCTCCACGCGCTCCAGGGTCAACCGCGCCTTGCCCTCCAGCAGCGATCGGGAAGCTCCAGCCCCGAGGGTGAAGCGCTCCTCCAGACGGCGAGCGCGCCGCAAGGCTGCGAGCGCCTCCAAAGACGCCTGGTGCTCCCGTTCCAAGGTGGCGTGGCGCTCCTTGAGCTCTTGGTAGGCCAGGCGGTCCGCGGCCGGGCCAGCCAAACGCTCCAGGTCGGTGAGCAAACGGGGCACATCCACCTGGCGGGTGCGGCGCAGGAAGCTCGCCTCGGCCTCCAGGGCGCGAAGACGCCCCTGAACGCTGAGCTGGGCCACCAACCAGGTGGCCGCCACCAGGGCGGCCCCACAGGCCGCCCACACCGCCGGGGGCCAGGACCCTGGACGTTGGGGGCTCATGGCTGGCCCTCACCGAGCAGGTGGAGCCCGAGCTGGCGGCGATGGGCGCGGGCACGGTGCTCCCAGAGGTAGACGGCTTGCCAGGTGCCAAGCACCAGCCGACCCCGGTGAAAGCTCAGGCTCAAGCTGGAGCAGGTGAGGGCCGCGCGGATGTGGGCGGGCATGTCGTCCGGTCCCTCATCGTCGTGGGCGTAGGGGCGCAGGGGGCCTTGGCCGCTGATCGGCCGCACACCCTCCTGGGGCACCAGGGCCCGCAGATAGGCCGCCAAATCCTCCAGCACCCGGGGATCGGCGTTCTCGTTGATGGTGAGGGAGCAGCTGGTGTGCAGGCAACTGAGCACCGCCAGACCCGTGGTCAGTCCACTGGCGCCGATTTCCCGATTGAGGGAGGCGGTGAGGTCGGTGAACCCCTCACCACTGGTGCTCACCGCCAACGAACGCAGGACTTGACGCAGCATCGGGTGGATCCCTCCTAGCTCTCGATCCGAGCGAGACAGCGGGCGAAGGCCTCCGCGGGATCGGCCGCGGCGGTGATGGGCCGGCCGATCACCAGCTGGCTGGCTCCGGCGGCGATGGCCCGCTCTGGGGTCATCACCCGAGCCTGATCGCCCCCGCTGGCGCCCTCCGGGCGAATTCCGGGGGTAACCAGGACGAAGGGCTCGGAATGGGCCGCTCGCAGGGCCTTCGCCTCCAAGGGCGAGCAGACGCATCCGCCCACCCCCGCCCCCGCCGCCAACGCCGCCAGCCGCTCCACGTAGGCCCCCACCGGTTCGGCGATGGCCAGCTCGGAGGCGAAACGGGCGGCTTCCCAGCTGGTGAGCACCGTGACCGCCAGCAGGGTGGGGGCCTGGAGGCCCCCGGCCGCCGCCCCCTCCCGGGCTCCGGCCTGGGCCGCCCGCAAGGCCTCACTCCCCGCGCAGGCATGCACGGTGATCAGCTCGGCCCCCAGCCCGGCGGCGGAACGGCAGGCGCCAGCCATGGTGGCGGGGATGTCGTGAAATTTGAGGTCGAGAAACACCCGCTTGCCCCGCTCCCGCAGTTCGCGCACCACCCGGGGACCCGCGGCCGTGAACAGCTCCAGCCCGACCTTCACCCAGCGCAAATCTGGAATGGAGGTGGTGAAGGCCAGCGCCCGGTCCCCATCCATGCCATCTAGAGCCACGATGACGCGATCGGCGGGGCTGGCGGACAGGGGGCGTGGGGGGGGGGAGACCACGCTCATCGCCCTTGCGAACGGCCGCTGGATGGGGGCAAACCCGCCGCGAGGGGAGAACAATAGGTGTGCCCCATGTTGTGATTGCTGGAGATCTCACCAAGCTGCAGGCTAAAATATACAGGAACCCCAACATGTTCGAACACATCATTGCTCACTCCTCCCGTGAGCGCCGCCAGGGCAAGGCGCGCAGCTTCCACATGGGGGCCCGGGCTCATTTCTTCTCCCACAACCCGCAGGGTAGCGGGCGGAATTCCGGGAACAACATCCTCACTATTGGCGATTCGGAAGGCCTGGATCCTTTCTTCACAGGCTTTCGCGAAGCGCGAATCACCCACCCGTGGTGAGGCAAAGGTATAGAGATCGACGGGGCAGGCAACGCCTTTTTTCTCGCACAACACCGAGGCGTGAAGGGCGCAGATGGTCGCCAGGGCGGCCCCCAAGCTGTGTCCTGTCACATGGAGGCTGGTGGGTGGAGCGCCGGCCTCAAGAAGCGCACCCAACTTCTGATGCACCGTGTCCTTCATCGACAACTTGTGCTGTTGGCAGATGGAACGATGATCCGCCATCACCTTTGCCCTGACTTGTTCATCAATCCAGCGGGCATACTTGTTAACGACTTTTGCGTCTATCAACAGACCAGGCCTGTAGTCTGTGTAGATCTTATTGAAGCCAAGACAGATCTCCCCCAAGCCCGAGAATCCCTGATCGGGCATCAGGAAGGGAATCTGCTTGTATTGAAAATCGTTAAACCATTCACTGGGCTCCATGGTGCCTCGGAAAACAAGATAGAGATCCCTCCGCCCCTCACTAGATTGGCGCTCAAGAATCAATCCAAATCGATCTACTTCGGGCTCAGGAGGCACAGCCAGATTAAAGGCCAAATAGGTAAAGACCGCCAACACTTTATAGGGAATCGCCTCCTTAACCACAGCAAGATCCTCCCCACTGGAATGGTCTTCTCGGGCACGACTGAGCCAAAAATGCTTGACCAAGCCATTGACTCCTTCTGGAGGAAGCCAAATCGTGTCATGTTCCTGGATCAATCCAGCCGGATCATTGTTGTGATCAAATTTTTCGTAGTCGCCATAGGCAATCCGTATCAGATTGGCCAATTCCCATGCCAGGTTTTTATCAAATCCTTCCGGTGCCCGCAAACAATGAATGGTGCCATGACCCTTCTGGATCGCTTCCGCGATCAAGGTTTCCTCCATCGGTAGAGAGACCGTTCGCGGCATGGATCCTGGATGAATCCATTGGTTCTACAGCCCTTCAGAGGCATCACCTTGGGTCCCCCGACCATGGACACTCTTCTTCATCGTCCCTCCGGCGTCAGCCCCCTATCGCCAGCCGGGGATCATTCCCAGCCTCAGCGTTCGTCCCTCACGCCAGGGGCCACCAGCCGCCGGAAGGTTTTTTTGCCCAGTTGCAGCACCCGACCGTGCAGGTCCTCGGCGGAGGCAAACTCCCGGAGAGGATCGGTGAGCTTCTCCCCATCCAGCCGCACCCCCCCACCCGCAATCTGACGGCGGGCGTCGCTGGTGCTCTTGCACAACTGGAGGGCGCCCAGCAGGTAAAAGGCCGTCGCCGGGAAGGACACGCCCGCCAGGGAGAGCTCCGGCAGGCCCCCCTCCAGGCCTGAGGCACCGCCCCCTTCCGCGCCGCTCCCACCATCGCCATCCCCGGGGGCGCCCACCATCCGCAGGGCGCTGGCCTGGGCCTCGAGCGCCGCCGCTTCCCCATGGCGACTGGCGGTGATCGCCAGCGCCATGGCCTTCTGGCGTTCCCGAGGGTTCCGGGGCAGGGCGGCCAACTCCAGGTCGGTGAGGAGGGTGAGGTACTCGTCCACCACGGCGTCGGGCACCTTCTCCAGCTTGGAGTACATGTCCAGGGGCGATTCACGCAGGCCCACGGTGTTGCCCAGGCTCTTGCTCATCTTCCGCTCCCCGTCGGTGCCGGGAAGGATGGGCAACAGCAAGCCGTATTGGGGCGGCTGGCCGAAGTGGCGCTGGAGATCCCGCCCCATGGCCACATTGAACTTCTGATCCGTGCCGCCCAACTCCACATCCGAGGCGATCGCCACCGAGTCGTAGCCCTGCAGCAGGGGGTAAAGGAATTCGTGGAGGGAGATGGGAGTGCCGCCTCCGTAGCGATTGGCGAAGTCTTCCTTGGCGAGCATTTGCCCCACGGTGCTCTGGGCCAGCAACTCGATCACCGCGGGGAGATCCAGCCCCGCCAGCCATTCGCTGTTGCGCCGCACCTCCAGCCGTCCAGGGGTGATGAAATCCAGCAAGGCCCTCTCCGGCGGCTGCCCCAACCCCAACTGCACCAGGTAGGTTTCAGCGTTGGCCTCCACCTCGGCGGCGCTCAACTGCACCCGGGTGTCGCTCTTGCCGGTGGGATCGCCAATGCGGGCGGTGAAATCGCCAATGATCAACACCGCCGTGTGGCCGGCGTCCTGGAAGGCCCGCAGCTTGCGAAACAGCAGGCTGTGACCCAGATGGATGTCGGAGCCGGTGGGGTCGATGCCGAGCTTCACCCGCAGGGGGCGCCCCTGGCGCTCGGCCTCGGCCAGGCGGGCCCCCAGGTGGTGCTGGGGATCAGCCGCCAGCGCCCCGGTGGCGCGGGGAAAGAGGTCGACCATGCCCCGGCTGAGCCAGGCCGGCAACCCATCGCCGCCCCCAGCCCCCGGCTGGGCCAGGGGACTGACGGCCGCTGGCTCACCCACCACTTCTGTGCTCACACCACCGGCTCGAACTGAGGTCGGATCGTAGGCAGGCGGTGGCGGGCCACGGCAAGCGGCGGGCCCGACACCGCCATGATGGGGTGCGACCGCCGCGACGTCTCCCACCTTGCGGGTGCTGTTCATCCACCAAAATTTTCCGGGCCAGTACCGCCACCTGGCGCCAGCCCTGGCGGCCCGGGGCGATGAGGTGCTCGCCTTCGGCGCGCCCCACGCGAAAGGGATTCCCGAGGTTGCCCTGCGGCGCTATCCCCTTCCCAAGGAGGCGCCACCCTGCCATCACTGGGCCGCTGATTTTCAAACCAAGTGCGTGCGGGCGGAAGCGGTGTCACGCCTGGCGACCCAGTGCCGCGAGGAGGGCTTCCAGCCCGACTTGGTGATCGGCCACCCCGGCTGGGGGGAACTGCTGGCCATCAAGGACGTGTTTCCCTCCGCCCCCGTGCTGCACCAACTGGAGTGGGTTTATCCCCTGAAGGGAGGCGACAGCACCTTTGATCCCGAATTTCCCCTGACGGAGGGGGAGGGGCGCAGCCTGGTGCGGCTGCGCCGGGCCCACCAGCTGCTGGCCTTTCACGACCTCGACCATGCCTGGGCCCCCACCCACTGGCAGGCCTCCAGCGCCCCGGAGGTGTTCCGCGACCGGATCAGCGTGATTCACGAGGGCATCGACACCGGGGCCATCGGCCCCAACCCCAAGGCGGAGGTGCGGCTGCAACGGGCGGGAGTCACCCTGCGCCAGGGAGATGAGGTGCTCACCTTCGTCTCCCGCAACCTGGAGCCCTATCGCGGCTTCCACACGTTCCTGCGCCTGCTGCCGGAATTGCAGCGGCGTCGCCCGAAGCTGCGGGTGCTGATCGTGGGCGCCGACGGCGTGAGCTACGGCAAGCCGCCGGCGGGAGGAGGCACCTGGCGCCAGGTGCTGCTGCGGGAGCTGGAGGGCCAGCTCGATCTGGACCGCCTGCATTTTGTGGGGCAGGTGCCCCACCCCGTGCTGCATGAGCTGTTTCAGGTGGGCCGCGCCCACGTGTACCTCACCTATCCCTTCGTGCTCAGCTGGAGCCTGCTGGAGGCCATGGCCTGCGGCGCGGTGGTGGTGGGCTCCGACACCGAGCCGGTGCGGGAGGTGATCCGCCACGGCCAGAATGGCTTTCTGGTCGACTTTTTTGACCGGGAGGGCTGGCTGGAGCGGCTGGAGCGGGTGCTCTCAGAACCCGGGCGCCACGAGGCGATCAGCCAGCAAGCGCGCCAGACCGTGGTGGAGCGCTACGACCTGCGGCAGGTGTGCTTGCCGCGACAGCTGGCCCTGGTGGATCAGGTGGCGGCGCTCAGCGGTTGAGTTCGAGCTGGCCCTTCATGCGCTCCAGGGTCTGGCGCATTTGCTCGAACATGCGCTCGGGGGTGAGACCAAACTGCCCCAGCTGGGTGCGGAGCTGCTCCACGGTGACCTTGGCCTGAAAGTCCTCGGACAACTCGAAGCGCTTCATGAACACGCGATAGCGGTCCATGATCTCCTCCATCTGATCGATGTAAAGCTTTTTGCCTTCGCGATCAAACTTGCCGTAGCCGCTGCCCAGCTGCATCAGGTGCTGGTAGTCGGCAAACAGGCGCTTCGCCTCCTCTTGGATGATCTCGGAATCAAAAAAGGCCATGGAGCGAACGGGGGCGACGCAATTCCTTCGCCATCGATTCTGAGGACGGGTCGCCAGGGGTGGGAGTGCGGATCCACGCATCCGTTTCGTAGCCGTTTTCACCGCAACCCGCCCCCTCCCCTCACACCCTCAAAACAAGACGCGATCCCAAGGCTATGGATCTCACCCCCCAGCTGCCGCTCATGCGTGCCAACCATCGCCGGGCCTGGGATCTGTTTCAAGACGACCGGCTGGTGCTGGGGCTGGGCTGCAGGGCCCTGATCGCCGCGATCGCGAGCCAGCGCCCCCCTGAGCAGGTGGTGGGCGCCGCCACCACGGAACGGGAGATCCTGCGGGTGGTGGCCCGGGAGCGGCCCGACCTGGTGATGGTGAGCGATCCCTTGGAGGAAGGCTCGGGCGTCTCCCTGGTCACCGCGTTGAAACAGCAATGGCCCAACCTCCGCGTTCTTTTGCTGGTGATGGGTCCGCCCCGCTCCCGGCGCCTGCAAATCTGCTTGGACGCGCTCAAGGACGGGGTGGCCGTGGTGTCGGATCGCCTGATCGGCGATGGCAGTGGCATGGCGGCCCTGCAATCCCTCCGGGTGGGAGGCCGCTTCCTCGACCCCACCATCGCCAATCCGGGCCTGGAGGTGCCCCAGCTCAGCCAGCGGGAGAAGGAGGTGTTGCGCTGGCTGGTGGCCGGCAACAGCAATGGGCAGATCGCCAGCCGGCTGCTGGTGTCGCCGGAAACCGTGAAAAGCCATGTCTCCAATCTGCTGGGCAAGCTGGGAGTGCCCAACCGCCAGCAGGCCGCCCTGCTGGCCGTGCGGCTGGATCTGGTGGAGTCGTGAGCCGCCCCCTGGCCGGGGTGGGGATCCAGCCGCTACCTTCAGGCCCATTCCGCGCGCGGCATGGCCACCATGGCCCCACGGCACTGGCTGGATCCCTTGGCCCGTCGGTTGCTGATCGCCACCGGTCAACTCCCCGCGCCCGCTGAGCAGGCCAGCCAACGGGCCGCCCGGGAGGCCGCCGCCCGCGAGGCGGAGCGGGAGGCCCTCCTCGATCAGGAGCTGCGGGCCCTCAAGCTCGCCCAAACCGGTGGCCTGGTGGATGTGAATCGGGCCACCGCCAGCGACTGGGGCCAGCTGCCGGGCTGCACCGCCGAGCAGGCCGATCTCCTGGTGCGCCTCCAGGCGGGGGGAGTGCAGCTGAGCGGCCCCGACGACCTACAGCGGCTGCTGCGGCTGGAGGCCCATGTGCTGCGGGAGTGGCTGCCCCGGCTGGTGTTCCGCTGGTACGGCGAACCCGCCCCCATCCCCCTGGCGCCGGTGGCGATCAACCGGGCCGGCGCGGCCGAACTGAAAGAGCGGCTCGCCCTCTCCCCCTCCAGGCTCCAGCGCCTGCGCCAGGAACGGACCCGGGCCCCCTTCCGCGACCTCGCCGACCTGCAAGCGCGCTTGGAGGTGCCCGCCTCCCTGGTGGAGTCCTGGATCGGCCGGGTGTCCTTCGAACCTCCCGAGCCCCTGCCCCCACTTCCCAGCGATGGCACCGGCTCAGCCCCCGCCCGGAGCGAACGGGGGCCCAGCCTTCCTCCCACCCGCGGCCGATCCGCCCCCCTTCCCCGCCCGCGGACCGGGCCATGAGGCCCCCCTCCGCCCCCCGCCAAGGCGACCTCTTCGCCAGCGACCCCTCCTCCGGGGATGGCGCTCCGCCCCTGGCTCCCTCCATGGGGCTGGAGCGACGGCACCTGCTGGAGTGGCAGGAGCGTCTGGTCACCTATCAGGCTCCCCTCTGGAGCGACGCCCCGGCGGACGGGGAGCAAGCCACCCTCTTCCCCCCGCCGGCCCAACCGGAGGCCCCCCGGGAGCCCAGGGATCCGGACACCCTGGCCCGGGCCCTGCGACCCCTGGCGCTGCCCGCGGAGAGCCTGTCATTTTGGCGGTGGCCCCGGGCGCCGCACCAGGGCCCCGCCCTCTACTTCGTGCTGGATCGGCCCGGCCACCTCGCCCACCCGATCCTGCTGTATGTGGGGGAAACGGCCAAGGCCGACCGCCGTTGGAAGGGGGCCCACGACTGCAAGAGCTACCTGGCGGCCTACCAGGAGGCCCTGGCCAAGGCGGAGCTCACGGCCCGCTTGAGCATTCGCTTCTGGTGCGAGGCGCCCCCGGCCACCGCGGCCCGGCGCGCCTTGGAGCTGGCCCTGATCCAGCGGTGGAAACCTCCGTTCAACAAGGAAACCCGGGGCCGCTGGAGCACGCCATTCACGGCGGAGGAGCTCTAAGGCGACGGCCGATGGCCTGGCTACGATCCACTTTCGCCGCCGAGCGCCATGGACATCCGCTGCTTGCCCCTTCCCCCCGTCGCCGAGGAGGGAGTGGCGATCTCCGCTCTCCAGGGCTGGTCGGGCGATGGTCTGGTGATCGGCCTCTTCCCCGGAGAGGAGCACCCGGCCCGGGCCCTGCTGAGGCCCCTGCTGGGAGAGTCGTCCGCGGCCACCCTGGAGCGCAGGCGGTTTCGCGGCAGGCCCGGCGAGTGCGTGAGCTTCGACAGGCCCGGCGCCGTTCCAGCCAATCTCATCCTGGTGGGCCTCGGGGAACCGGCCCGGTTCGACCTGGCGGCGCTGCGATCCGCCACCGCCCTGGCCGTGCGGACCGCGGCCCGCCAGGGCTGCCGAAGGCTCGGGGTGTTGCTGCCCGTGGAGGGGCTCGAGCCCCGGGCGGCGGCGGAAGCCATCGCCGAGGCGGCACGGTTGAGCCTCTACAGCGATCACCGCTACCGCGGTGAGCCCGAGCCGGAGGCGCGCCCCGATGAACTCACCCTTTTGGGGTTGCCTTCGGGAGCGGAGCAAGGCCTGGCCGCCGTCGACGCGGTGTGCGCCGGCGTGGAGCTGGCCCGCCAGCTCGTGGCCTCCCCGCCCAACCATGGCACCCCCCAGGCGCTGGCCGATACCGCGGCCCAGATCGCCCGCGAGCACGGGCTCACCCTCACCGTGCTGGAACGGGACGACTGTGAGGCCCTGGGCATGGGAGCCTTCCTGGGGGTGGCCCAGGGCTCGGATCTCCCTCCCAAGTTCATCCACCTCACGTATCAGCCCAAAGGGGAGGTGAAGCGCCGGGTGGCCCTGGTGGGCAAGGGACTCACCTTCGATTCAGGGGGTTACAACCTCAAGGGGCCCGGCTCCCAGATCGAAATGATGAAGTACGACATGGGAGGGAGCGCGGCGGTGCTGGGGGCGGCGCGGGCCATTGGCCAGCTCCAGCCAGACGGGGTGGAGGTGCATGTGCTGGTGGCGAGCTGCGAAAACATGATCAGCGGCGGCGCCATTCACCCGGGAGATGTGCTGAAAGCGTCGAATGGCAAGACCATCGAGATCAACAACACCGATGCCGAGGGTCGGCTCACCCTGGCGGACGCCCTGGTGTACGCCAACAAACTGGAGCCCGACGCGGTGGTGGATCTGGCCACCCTCACCGGTGCCTGTCTGATCGCCCTGGGGGAAGAGATCGCTGGCCTCTGGTCCAACCATGACGGCTTGGCCGACGCCCTCAGCCGCGCCTCTCGGGAGGCGGGGGAATCGCTCTGGCGGATGCCGCTACGGGATTCCTATAAGGAGGGGTTGAAAAGCCCCATCGCCGATCTGAAAAACACCGGGCCCCGGGCGGGCGGATCGATCACGGCGGCCCTGTTTTTGCGGGATTTCATCACGGAGGGGCGTCCCTGGGCCCACCTCGACATCGCTGGCACGGTGTGGACGGACAAGGGGCGGGGCGAGGACCCCGCCGGGGCGACGGGCTACGGGGTGCGCACCCTCGTGCGCTGGATCCTCGCCGGGGCTCCCGTCTGAGGGTCAGGCGGCGGCCCGTTGCCGTGTGGTGGTTTGAGGATCCAGGACGAGGTCGGCGGGGGATTCGAGCTGGTGGATCTGCCAGTGCACCCGATCCCCCAGCCGGGCCAAAATCCTGTCCACGTCTTGTGCGGCTTGCTGAGGGGTGGCGTAGGGCCCCACGTGACGGGTTTGGAGACCATCTCGAAAGGTCAGCACATACATACAAACCGCGGGAGCACTGGACTCGTTCACGGTAGGGGGGATTGCCAGGGCTGCCTAGGCCAAAACATGTCGCCATCGCGACGGATATCCCCCGCTGGACGGGAATGTCGTCAGGATTTGCGCGGAATTTCCGGGGCGACCGCCTCGCCCCGGGCCAGCCACCGCGCGCCGGATCGGGCCCGACCGGCCCACACCTGGTCGAGCCTGCGATCTCGACCGCAGGACCAGCGGTAGTACTTGTACTTCAGCCCGTTGCGACGGGCATAGTTTTGGTGGTAATCCTCGGCCGGCCAAAACTTCTGCAAGGGCCGGATCGCCACCTTCAACGCCGACGTGGGCCGCCCCAGCTCCCGGGCGGCCGACACCAAGCTGTTGCGGGCCTCCACCGCCTGGGTGGCGGAGGTGGTGAAGATCACGGGCTTGTACGACTCGCCTCGATCGCAGAATTGGCCCCCCCCATCAAGGGGATCCACATTGCGCCAGTAGGCGCGCAACAGGGCGTCGTACCGCAGCTTGGTGGTGTCAAAGCGCACCCGCACCACCTCCTGATGGCCCGTGCCTCCGCCGGACACCTGGCGGTAGGTGGGATTGGCCACCTTGCCGCCGCTGTAGCCGCTCTCCACATCCAGCACGCCCGGCAGGTCCTCCAGGTCGTGCTCCAGGCACCAGAAGCAGCCCCCCGCCAACACGGCTTCCTCCGTGGCCGCCAGGGCCGGCGCGGCGGGCCCCAGCAGGAGCAGCAGCGCACTCAACAACAGCGCGATCAAGCGCATTGGCCCGACTCGACAACCTGGTCCAGAATGGCGGATGCCGCCCGGCTGGTCACCCCTGGCTCCCCGAGGGATTTCCGTAAGCGCCCATAGCCCTCCAGCTGCCGGAGACGCGCCTCGCCGTCGAAGGGAAGAAGTGCCTCCACCGCGTCGGCGATGTCCTCGGCCACCAGCTGATCCTGCAGCAGCTCAGGCACCAGCCGCTCTCGCAACACCAGGTTGACTGGCGAGATGTGGGGCACGTTGAAGCGCAGCAGATGACGGGCCACAAAGGCCGTGGGGCGGCTCACCCGGTAGCCCGTCACCTGGGGCACCCCCCGCAGGGCCAGCTCCAAATTCACGGTGCCCGATTTGGTGAGGGCCACATCGGCCGCGGCGCAGAGATCGGGCTTGAGGCGATCAGCGTCAGCGGCGGCCACCACCCGGCAGCGCACCCCCGCCTGGGCCATGGCCTGGCTCAGGGGCTCCTCAAAGCCCGGCAAGCCCGCCGGCAGGAGCACCTCCAGCCGGGGCAGCCGCCGTTGGAGCAGGGCCACCGCCGCCACCATCGGAGGAAGGAGATAGCGCAACTCCTGCCGGCGGGAGGCGGGGAGCAGCAACAACACGGGGGCGTCTTCGGGCAGGTCGAGGGCCTGCCGGGCCCGGGAACGGGTGGGGAGGGGCCCGAGGGTGTCGATCAGGGGATGGCCCACCCAGGTGACCGTGGCCCCTCGGGAGGCGTAGAACCGAGCCTCCTCCGGAAAGATGGCCAGGATGCGGTCGCTGAAGCCGATCAGGCGGGTGGTGCCCCCCTCTCCGAGGCGAAAGGCCCATTCCTGGGGGGCGATGTAATAACTGATCGGCACCCGGGGATAGAGGCGCTTGAGGCGCATGCCAAGGTTGATGTTGGCGCCCATGTAATCAATCAGCACGACGCCATCGGGCGGGTTTTGGCGCAGCCAATGCCGCAGCCGTCGTTGCAGCTGAAGGGTGGGCAAGATCAGGGGAAGGGCCTCCCAGAGGCCGATGGCGCCCAACCTGGAAGTGTCGGCCAGAAGCTCGGCCCCCGCCCGCCGCATCCGATCGCCCCCCAGGGCCACCACCTGAAGCGGCAGCTGACGCGTTTCAGCCTCCGCCACCAGGGCGCGGATCAGCAGCGACCCCTGCAAGTCACCGGACACCTCGCCGGTGCTGACCAGCAGCCGCACCATCAGCGCTGGGCCGGCAGAGGGCCGCGACGTCCGGGACCGATCGAGGCTTCCAAAAAGCGGCAGAGTTCTTCGGCGGGGGGCAGCAAGGGGAGGGCGAGGCATTCGGCCAGGGCTTCGGCGAGCACCCTCTGGCTGCGATAGAGGAGCGTCCACACCTCCTGGAGCTGGCGCATCTGGGCGCCCTCATCGTGGTTGGCGATGCCACTGCGGCGCAGGCCAATCTTGTTGAGGCCGCGGATCCGGCCCGGATGGCCCTCGATCATCATGAAGGGCGGCACATCGCGATCGATGCGGCTCATGCCGCCCACCATGGCGAGCTTGCCGATGTGCACAAATTGGTGAATGCCGAGCACGCCGCCAATCACCGCCCGATCTCCGATCACCACGTGGCCGGCCACCGCCACCCCATTGGCGATCACGATGCGATCCGCCAGCTGGCAATTGTGGCCGATGTGGCTATAGGCCATCAAGAGGTTGTCGCTGCCCAAGAGGGTCTGCTCCCCCTCATGGGTGGCGCGGTTGATGGTGACGCATTCGCGAATCGTGTTGCCATCCCCCAGCACCACCTCGGTGGGGGCTCCGTTGTATTTGAGATCCTGGGGTTCCAGACCGATGCAGGCGCCAGGGAAAATGCGATTGCGCTCCCCGAGACGCACCCGCCCGTCAATCACCACATGGGGACCGACGCGACACCCCCGACCGATGGTGACCTCGGGTCCGATCACCGCGTAGGGACCAATCTCCACACCCTCGGCCAGCTGGGCCTTGGGATCAACCACGGCCGTGGGATGCACTTTTGTCGCCATGGCTGCGCTTGACATGGGCTCAATCCACCAGGGAGAACATGAGTTCGCCTGAGCACACCAGAGCTCCATCCACCCTGGCTTCCGCCTTCACCTTGCCGAAGCGCTGGCGCTTGAGGCTCAGAAGTTCACAGCTGATGCGCAGCTGATCGCCGGGCACCACGGGCTTGCGGAAGCGCACCCCGTCAATCCCGGCGAACACGAACAATCCCTTGGCCAGGTTGGGCATCTGGGTGACGATCAGCCCCCCCACCTGGGCCATGGCCTCAACGATCAAGACGCCCGGCATGAGGGGCCGGCCCGGGAAATGGCCCTGAAACTGGGGTTCGTTGAGGGTGACGTTTTTGATCGCCACCGCCCGCTTGCCCGGCACATGCTCGATCACCCGATCCACCAGGGCGAACGGGTAACGGTGGGGCAACAGCCCTTGGATCTGCTCGCTGGTGAGCACCGGGGTGCTGGAGACGGGCTCAGGCGGAGGCGGAGCGACCACCGAGGCCGACGGGGGCATGGGGGGGGAGACGGTCACGGGCACACCGAGGTGAGGGGACTGGCCTTGTCAGGCGCTGCCTCCAGGGCGGCCGCCAGGGCTGTGTGGAGCCCATGGGATCCCCGATACGCGAACACCTGGGCCTGGGGGAGGCCGACAAGGGCCAGATCCCCCAGCAGGTCCAAAAGCTTATGGCGCACCGGTTCATCCGGGTAGCGCAAGGGGGGGTTGAGCCAACGCTCGCCATCGCACACCAAGGCGTTGTCGAGGGCACCGCCCTGGATGAGGCCCATCGCCCGCAGCTGCTCCACCTGCTCCAGAAAGCCAAAGGTGCGGGCCGGCGCCAGCTCCTCCACGAAGGCGGCCGGGGTGAGGGCGAGGGAGAAGAACTGGCGACCGATGGCGGCCTGGGGGTAATCCACGGCCGCCGAGAGGCAGGGGTGGGGGGAGGGGAGGGCGACGGCGAAGCTCTCCCCCCTCTGGTGGGTGATGGGGCCGGCGAGGGGCACCAGTTGGCGGGGCCCCAGGGGGTGGAGGCCCGCCTCGGCGATGGCCTCCACCCAGGGCTGGGCGGACCCATCCAGCAGGGGGATCTCCTCCCCGTCCACCCAGATCTCGGCCTGGCTGACGCCGGTGCCCGCCAACGCCGCGAGGAGGTGCTCCACGGTGGCGAGGGGGCGCTGGCCCAGCCGCAGCGCGGTGCACAGACGGGTGTCCACCACCTGATGGGGGGAGAGGCGCAGCGGGCTCTCGCCCGGGGCCGAAAGCCATCCCACCCAGTAGCCCTCCCGGGTCGAGGGCCCCAGGCGCACCCGACAGTGGGCTCCCGAGTGAAGACCCACCCCCTGACGCTCCACGGGAGCGGCGAGGGTGTGGGCGGTGGCGTAATCCGCGGGCCAAGTGCTCACTAGAACTTCCAGCCCACGCCGAGGTTGAAGCGCCAATCGCCGGTGAAATCCTTGCTGGCCACCTCCAGCCGCAGGGGTCCCACGGGGGTGGTGACAATCAGACCGGTGCCCACGGAGAAGCCCTGGCCGGGTTTGTTCAGCAGTTCCCCGGGCTCGCCGGGCACGTTTTTCTGGGTGCCGAAGGCTGAGCCCCCGTCCACAAACAACTCTCCGCTGACGATGCTGAACAGGGGGAAGCGATATTCGATGGTGGCTTCCCCGAAGCTCCGGCCCACCCCCAGATCGCAGTCGTAGTAACCGCGCACGGAGTTGCCGCCCCCGATGCAGAAGGCCTCGTAGGGGGGCAGGCTGCCGATGTTGGTGCCGGCGGTGAACTGGAAGGCCAGGGCCTGCTTGCAATCCGAGGTCTCGCCGGGCTTGGCGCGGCAACCCTTGTAAAACTTCAACCAGTTGACGGGGATGTAGTGCGTGAAGCCGGCCCGCAGGCGATTGAAGGTGGGGGAATCGGGCCCCACGGAAATGAACTGTTCGGTGCCCAGGCTGAAGAAATTGCCTTTGGTGGGGTTGCGGGGATCGTTGAGGGTGTTCATGGTGGCGGCGAGCCGCACCCCCACGAGTTGGTTGTTTTCGGCGCAGTTGTAGGAGATGCAGATGATGCCGTTTTGTTCCGTTTCGGCGGCATAGTTGTCGCCCTGGAAGGCATTGGTGGACACGCCGTAGGGCATGCTGTCGCCGGAGTAGTTGATCGGCGTCACCTGCTGGGCGCTGAGGCCCACGATCACGTTCCAGGTGGCTCGCTTGAAGGGATTGCCACCATTGAGAGGACGCACCACTTGGATGTTGCCGCCCACCCGCTGGATCACCACTGAGTTGCCGTCAAAGTCGAACCAGCTGGTGCTGTCATCGGCATCCTGGGCTTCTTGAACAGAGCCGAAAACCTTGCCTTCGGGGTTGTTGTTGTTGTTGATGTTGTAGGCCACCGATTGGCCTGGAGCCTCGTAAAAGTCGGAGGCGGTGTAGATGTTGCCGCTGTCTTGGCTTTGGAAGATCTGGGGCACATCGCGGCTGATGAAGCCCTTCAGCCGCAGGGCCGTGCGGAAGGGATCCCCCTTGATCCAGGGGTCGGTGAAGGTGACATCCGCCAGGCCCCCGAATTGGCCATAGGTGAAACTGGTGGCCACGTCCCAGGCCCGACCCAGCAGGTTGCTGTCCTGCACCTGAATCTGGCCGAACACGCCCTGGCTCTGGCTGTAGCCCAGGCCGCCGGAGAGGGAGCCGGTGGATTGCTCCACGATGCCCAACACGATCGTGATGCGGCCGGGATCGGAGGCTTCGGGGCGCAGGGTGACCTTCACGTCACTGAAGAGTCCGGTTCCATAGAGACGCTTGATGTCGTCCTCCAGGTTGCGGCGGTTGAAGATCTCGCCGGATTTCATGGAGATCTCCCGGGTGATCACCCAGGATTTGGTCTTGCCGCGGATGGGCTGGCCCTTGTCGTTGGTGGTGGATCCCTCCTTGTTGAGGAACTGCACCTCCACCCCGTTCACGATGCCCTGCCGCACCCCCAGCACCAGCTCGCCCTCCGGGCTCACCCGGCTCGGGCCGCTCACCCGGGCCAGGGAATAGCCCTGGTCGGTGTACCACTTCTGCAGTTCCTGAATGCGGCCCTGGAGGGTGTTGAGATTGATGGTCTTGCCGAAGTCGGCCGCGAAGGTGTCTTGCACCACGGTGGCCGGCAGCTTCGCGTCTGGCGGATCCAGGGTCACCTTGGAGAGCACCGGGTTGGGCACCACCTTCACCACCAAGCGCACCCCGAGGGCGGAATCGATGGGTTCGATGCGCACATCGGTGAACCAGCCCGTCGCGTAGATCGCCGCCAGATCTTTGCGGAGATCGGCGCGGGTGACGGCGGTGCCCGGGGTGGTGACCATGGCGCCATAGGCGGCGCGCTCGATCCGTTCCCGTTCAGGGTGGCCCTTCAGGCCCTCGATCACCACCTCGCTCACCATCACCCGCGGCTCCGAGCTGGGGGTGGCCGGCTCGGGCTTGGCCAGGGAAGGCGTGAGGGGAGTGGAGGTGGGGGGCTGGGCGGGGGTTGGGGTGGGTTGGTCGGTGGAGCCCTCCGGGGGGCCGAAGGGTTTGGGGGCGGGGGGCGCCGAATCGCTCACGGGGGGCGCCGAATCACTGACGGGGGGGGCCTCGGCGCTGCCTCCCCCCACCGCTGGTCGGGCGCCAGCCGGGGGGACGGTGGTGGGATTGGCCTGGGCCAGCAGGGCGGGCTCCAGGGGCGGGGGGGGCTCCACCGCGAGGGGAGCGGGGGCGGCCTGGGCGGTGGAGGGGGCTTGCTCGCTGGCCAGGACGTTGCCTTGGCCCAGGAGCGCGAACGAGAGGAGGGGGAGGAGCGCTGACATCCCAGACGATCGGGACGGCGTGGGGGACGTCGTTCGAGGGCGATCGCCGGGCATGAATCCTCCGCTGAGCGGCTGGGCCGCAATTTCGGCAGACCTTACCGATAAAACAGCGGTTCAGCACAGACCCCTTCGACCCGTTTGAGGACCTCCCCGTAGGCCTCGACAACGCCACCCAAGTCCTGGCGGAATCGATCCTTGTCCAAAATCCGGTCGCGGGCGTCGCTGGTGGAGCGGTCCCAGAGCCTGCAGGTGTCGGGGCTGATCTCATCGGCCAACAGCAGCTGGCCATCGGGTGCATGCCCCAACTCGATCTTGAAATCCACCAGCTGGAGGCCAGCCGCGGCCAGCGGGGCCTGGAGTTCGGCGTTGATCTGGCGAGCCAGGGCTTCGATCGTCTCCCGTTCCGCCGGCGTCACCAGGGCCAGCCGCTCCAGGCGGGCCTCGGTGAGCAGCGGATCTCCCAAAGCGTCGTCCTTGTAATAGAGATCCAGCAAGGGGGGCTCCAGCGGGGTGCCCGCCGCCACCGGCAGCTGGCGGCAGAGGGATCCGGCGGCGATGTTGCGGATCACCACCTCCAACGGCACGATCCGCACCGACCGCACCGCCATCCATCCGGGCTGGAGCAGGCCCAGGAAGTGGCTGGGGATCCCGCGGGAGGCGAGGTGGGCGAACAACAGGGCGGAGATGCGGCAGTTCATCACCCCTTTGCCGGCCAGGGAGGCTTTCTTGGCGGCGTTGAAGGCGGTGGCGTCGTCCTTGAATTCCACCGCCAACACCTCGGCCCTGTCGGTGGCGTAGACGCGCTTGGCCTTGCCCTCATGGAGCAGGGGGCCGAGCTGAAAGGGAAAGCTCATGGAGACGTCGGCGGAGCGGAAGACGAGGGGGAGGAGGTGGGAGCGGCATGGCCCCCAGGATCCCGGGGGGAGCGGAGCTGACGCTCCAGTTGGCGGGCCCGTTCCTGGTCGTTGGGATCGGCCCGGCGGAGACGCCACTCGCCATAGGCGTCATCCAGGCGGGGACTCAACCGCAGGCGCCGGGCCACGGCCCGCGACCCGGGCAGGGCCGCCTGGGCGTCGAGCAGGTCGGAGACGAGGCTCCAGGCCCCAGCGGCGGCCGCCTGCTCCAGGGCCCGCTCCAAAATGGCGTCGCGCTCCTCCGCCGGAAGCTCCCCCAGCAGGGCCACGGCCCGGCCCAACCGCTCGGCCCCCGGGGCCCCGGGGGCCCCTTCCCTCAGCAACAGTCGGGCCGCCTCCTGTTGGAAGCCCCGGGCCACCAGGTGGCCCGCCAACACCTCGACGGCGGAACGGTTGACCACGGTGCCATCCTCCCGCCTTCGGATCGGCAGGATGAGCTGGTTGAGGTTGCCCCCTTGGCCGGAGGTGAGCCGATCGATGGCGAGGGAGGCGCGGCGATGGTCGAGGGCGGCGGTGGCGGCCCGCCACTGAAGCAACAACCACCCCACCCGGCCCGGACCGGGACCCGGCCCATAGCGATCCAGCACGGCGAGGGCCCCGTGGGGGGAGCGGCAACTCAGAAGCACCTCCGCGTTGGCGAGCACCACGGGCAGGGGCTGGGGGGCGGGACGCACCTCCAGCAGCCGGGCCTGCAGAAGGCGCAGACGGGCGATGTTGTCTTCCTGGAGGATTCGGGCGCAGGCGAGGTTGAGCTGATCCAGGTCGTCTTGGCGGAGGAGGGCGGCGAACGCCGCCTCACTGAGGGGCGCCTCGGGCCCGGCGGGGGGTGCTGGGGCCAAGGGGGCGGCGGGCGCCGGGGGGAGAGCGCCGGGGATGAGGCGCTGGGAATTGGGGAGGGGTTGGGCCCGGGCGAATCCCAGCCAAAGGGGCACCAAAGCCAGAACCAGCCCCCCCCGAAGGACGACACTCACGGCGGCGATCGCGGAGGCGGAGAATGGCGGGGTGGCCACGGGCGAGGCTGCGCTCCGCCCAACCTATCGGCAGGCGCCCTCGCGGGGCTCGCCGTTTACCCACCTCCACGCGTTCCCTTCCCCTCGCTCCATGCCCTTCGCCCCATGGTGACGCCGGCCCCCGCCCCCAACCTGGTCCCGGACGAACCCTTCCCCGCCCCCGCCCGAATCCTGGTGGTGGGCGGCGGGGGGCGGGAAAACGCCCTGGGCTGGGCGCTGGCCCGCTGCCCCGGGGTGGAGGGGGTGTGGGTGGCGCCGGGCAACGGCGGCACCACCGAGGTGGAGGGCTGCCAGCGATTGGCGGTGGCGGAAACCGACACCGCTGGCCTGTTGGAGGCGGCGCGGGAGCGGGCGATTGATCTGGTGGTGGTGGGGCCGGAGGCGCCCCTGGCGGCGGGCCTGGCGGATGAGCTGCGGGCGGCCGGGCTGGCGGTGTTTGGCCCGGGCGCCGCGGGCGCCCAGCTGGAGGCGAGCAAGCGATGGGCCAAGGCGTTGATGGCGGAGGCGGGGGTGCCGACGGCGGCGCACTGGTGCGCCGGGAGCTTGGAGGAGGCCCTGGCCGTGGTGGAGCGGGAGGGCCGGCCCTTGGTGGTGAAGGCCGATGGGCTGGCCGCCGGCAAGGGGGTGACGGTGCCCGACAGCCTGGAGGAGTGTCGGCGGGCGATCCGGGAGGCCTTTGACGGGCGCTTCGGAGAGGCGGCCGCCACGGTGGTGCTGGAGGAGCGCATCGAGGGGCCCGAGGTGTCGGTGTTCGCCCTCACCGATGGGGAGCGACTGGTGCTGCTCCCCCCGGCGCAAGATCACAAGCGCGTGGGCGAGGGCGACACGGGCCCCAACACCGGTGGGATGGGCGCCTACGCGCCGGCGCCCCTGCTGGATTCGGCGGGGCTGGAGGAGGCCCGGCGCCTGGTGATCGCCCCCACCCTGGCGGCCCTGCGGGATCGGGGCATCGCCTACAGGGGGGTGATCTACGCCGGGCTGATGCTCACCGCCGCGGGCCCCCGGGTGATCGAGTTCAACTGCCGCTTCGGGGATCCGGAGTGCGAGACGCTCATGCCCCTGCTGGGTCCTGAATTGGCGGCGGTGTTGCTGGCCTGCGCCACCGGCCGGCTGGCGGAGGCGCCAGAGCTCACGATCCTGCCGGGGAGCAGCGCCTGCGTGATCGCCGCGGCGGCGGGCTATCCGGGGGCGACCCGCGGCGGCGAGGTGGTGGAGGGCCGGCCTGAGGCCCACCCAAGGCGGCAGCTGTTTCACGCCGGCACCAAGCGCCGGGTGGATGGACGGTGCGAGACCAGCGGCGGCCGGGTGCTGGCGATGGTGGCCCAGGCGGACACCTTCGACGACGCCTTCGCGCTGGCCTATGAGGGGCTGGCCCAGGTGCGGTTTGAGGGCATGCAATTTCGCCGCGACATCGGCCACCAGGTGCGAGGACAAGGACGATGAGCGCCCAACGCCCGTGGCGGGAGCGACTGGCCCGGTGGTGGGCGGAATTCAGCCTGCAAACCAAGCTGCTGGCGGTCGCCACCCTGGTGGTGAGCCTGCTGATGACGGGCATCACATTTTTCGCCCTCAACGGCATCCAGAAAGACGCCCGCATGAGCGACACGCGCTACGCGCGGGATCTGGGGCTGCTGTTGGCGGCGAATGTGAAACCCCTGGTGAGCCAAGGCACCAAGGGGGAGCTGGCGACGGTGGCGGAGCGGTTTTGGCAAACGAGCCGCAGCTTGCGCTACATCGTCTTCGCCGACGCCGGCGGCGCCATCTATCTGGGCATTCCGATGGGGGAGGGGGGCGACGGCTCGGCACCGGCCAACGAGCTGCTGAGCCGGCGGCTGGAGCTGCCCGCCGATCTCTCCCAGCGTCCCGACAACCCCCTGATCCGCCAACACCTCACCCCCGATGGCCAGGTGACGGACGTGTTCGTGCCCCTGCTGGATGACGATCGCTACCTGGGAGTGGTGGCCCTGGGCATCAATCCCAATGAAACCCTGCTGGCCAGCGCCGCCCTCACCCGGGAGGTGACGGTGGCGGTGTTCATCTCGATCTGGGTGCTGGTGATCTTGGGATCGGTGTTCAACGCCCTCACGATCACCCAACCCGTGAAGGAGCTGCTGCGGGGGGTGCGCTCGATCGCGGGCGGGAATTTCCAAACCCGGCTGGCGTTGCCCGTGGGGGGGGAGCTGGGTGAGCTGCTGGAGGGTTTCAACACCATGGCCTCCCAGCTGGAGGCCTACAACGAGGCCAACATCGAGGAGCTGACCGCGGCCCAGGTGAAGCAGCAGTCGCTGATCGCCACCATGGCCGACGGGGCGGTGCTGCTGGATGAGGAGGGGCGGATCGTGCTGGCCAACCCCACCTCCCGGCGGCTGTTTCGTTGGGAGGGGCGCAATTTGGAGGGCAACGATCTGGAGAGCGAGTTGCCGGAGCGGTTGACGATGGAGCTCCACGGCCCCCTCTCCAGCTTGGTGAGCGGCGAGAAGGAATCCTCGGATCTGCGCTGCAGCCTGGGGGATCCGGCGCGGACGCTGCGGATCGTGCTGCAGGCGGTGCGGGACGCCAGCGGCGAGAGCCTCAAAGGGATCGCCATGACGGTGCAAGACCTCACCCGGGAGGTGGAGCTGAACGCGGCCCAGAGCCGCTTCATCAGCAATGTGTCGCACGAGCTGCGCACGCCGCTGTTCAACATCAAGAGCTATGTGGAAACCCTGTACGACCTGGGCGATCAGCTGAGCGAGGAGCAAAAAAAAGAGTTTCTCGGCATCGCCAACGCCGAAACCGATCGACTCACCCGGCTCGTCAATGATGTGCTGGATCTCTCCCGTCTGGAATCGGATCGGGAATGGCTGCTGGAGCCCGTGGAGGTGGAGGTGGCGATGGAGCAAACGCTGCGCACCTACCGGCTCAATGCCAAGGAGAAAGGGGTGAGCTTGGACCTCGACTGTGAGGAGCAGCTGCCGCGGGTGAGGGGCAACTGGGATCTGCTGTTGCAGGTGTTCGACAACCTGGTGGGCAACGGCTTGAAGTTCACACCGCCTGGAGGGAGGTTGCGGTTGCGGGCCTATCCCTGGCCGGATCACTGCGCGATTGATCCCAGCGCCGGTTCCGCGGTGGCGCCCTCCTGCCCCTTGAGCTCCCCCCTGCCGAAGCTGCGCGTCGAGATCGCCGACACCGGGGCAGGCATCAGCACAGCGGATCAGGAGCGGATCTTCGAGCGCTTCTACCGCGTGGAAAACGCCGTGCACACCGAGGTGGGCACCGGTCTGGGCCTCTCCATCGTGCGCGGCATCCTGGAGAAACACGGCTGCGATGTGCACATGGTGAGCGAGCTGGGCGTGGGCACCACCTTCTGGTTTGATCTGCCCCTGGAAGAAGCCGACAGCGACGAACTGGCCGTGCAGGCCGAGCGGCGCCGCTACCAGGGCGAGCGGGTGTTGGTGGGGTGAGGACGTGGCCTCACACCAGTGGGCAGACCCCGGGGGAAGGCGCGGCAGGCCAACAGTCGACGCCTTAACCCAGAACCACAACCCCCTCGAACTGGGCGAACGCCGGGTCCGTGCTGGCCAGCACAAGATTGTCGGCTTTGGCCTGGGCCGCCAGCAGGCGATCAAAGGGATCCCTGTGCGGCACATCCCAGAGACCAGCCTCCCGCGCCACGGCGCCGCTGATAGGGAGTTCCACAGCAGCCAGACGATGCAGGGCCATGGTGTATTGATCCACAACCGCCTGCGCCTGCCGAAGTTTACCCAGCCTCCATTTGGTGGCGATCTCCCAGGCAGTGGCAGCACTGACGAGGATGGTGTTGTCGCTGTCTTCGAGGGCGCGGCGCATCTCTGGCGAGAGCTTTTGGGGTTCCAGCAGGGCCCAGAGCAGCACGTGGGTGTCGAGCAGCAGCTTCACGCGCCCCAGCGCTCCAGCTCGTCGTCGGGAAGCGGGTCGAAAAAGGCTTCATCAACGCGGCCTTGCAGGAAGCCGAGTTGGCGACGTGGGCTGGGATCGAGAGGAATCAGCTGGGCACAGGGCTTGCCATGGCGGGTCAGCACGATGCGTTCACCGGCCGCGACCCTGGCCAGCAGGGCCGACAGGTGCGTCTTTGCCTCCTGGACGTTGACGCAGCGCGGTAATGGTCCTGGCGGGCCGGAGGTGGGGCCGCTCTGGGAAGACGGCATGGGCTGGTCTGATCAGTCTGGTCAGACTAAATGGCTGGTGGGTGCCAGCGAAGGAGCCCCGTTCAGATCCCGGAGGGATAGAGCAAGAACCCTTGGCGAAGCAATCACGGCTGTTGCGGGTGACCAGGGTGAGATCCCCGCGGCGTGCGGTGGCAAGCAGCAGCATCAGCGTTCACTCCACTCCGCGCGCCACGCCTGCTGCAACTACAGACTGTTGTACGGGAGGTTGCGCCACAGGCCGAACATCTCGCTATGGCAAGGCTGGGGCAACGCTTGCCGCAGCGCCTACGCCCGCGACAGCCCCCGCTGACGACACAAGGCATCAAGCTGGGCGCGCTCCGGATCGGGCTGGTCCCTGTTGTGTGCAGTGTGGTGCAATCGTTTTTTTGCTCTCCTATTCCCCTGACCGGGGAAGGAGTTCCACAGAGCCCGCATCCGCTAACAGCCGTCCCAACCTGCTGCGCTGTCAGAGCCTTGTGAATTCGCTATTTCCCGGAACCCGACACCCTCTACATCCAGAGCTGGCCGATCGGGTAAGCAGCAGTTCTGAGGCAGTGAGTGACAACCTGATCGTGGACTTTCGATGAGGGGGGCAAGCCGGTGGGGGTGACGCTGGAGCACTACTCCCAGATCAGCGATAGCAGCTCGATCGAGACCCTGCTGCCGATCACTCCGGTGCTTCAACCGGCCTGAGCCGAATGGGCTGCAAGTCATCAGCGCCCATGTGTGGAGCCGGTGCCATCCACGGGATCAGCAGGATGCTGAGCTCCTGGGGGCTGTAGGCGTGAAAGCCGGTGAGCACGGCGTAGAAGTCGTGGCGGGGCTCCTCCTCCGCCAGCTGCGATGGCCGTGGCTGGATCGAGCTGATGGGGGTCGATCTCTCAGGTTTCCGCGGGTGGCTGACGGATTGCCAGAGCGAGTGCCCGGGAGGGTCTGGCGTTGCCGCTGCCGATGGCGACAAGGCAGCTCTCTGAACGATCATTGAGGTGGCCACGGCTTAAGCCCTTTGCCCAGGGCCAGATGGGTGTCCCCGGGCACCCCTCAGCGGGCCAGACTCAGAAACACCAGCAGCGGGCGATTGAGGCGCAGGAGATCCGCATCAGCCAGCGATCCGATGCGGTGGCCCAGAGTGCCGCGGGGAACGGTGGTGACTTTGTCCACCATCAGGCGGCTGGTTTTGCGCAGGCCGTTCTCTGGTGTTGGTTCCACCGGGATGCGGAGGACGGGAAGGTCGGTCGAAGAGGAGCTGATCAGACACACCGTCACCGAGTCGCGTTCAGCAAAGGCGTCGTCCTGAACAATCACAACCGGTCGTGGCTTACCGGCATAGCCGGAGCCACCGGCCATGGTCCAGATCTCACCTCGCTTCACTGGCTGTACTCGTCATCGGGCCACTCGAACACGGAATCAATGAAGGCCTGGATCTCGGCTTCTTCGGGGCTTTCATTGGCCAACCGCGACTGCCGCCGCGCCTCGGCCGCGAACTCAGGGGAATGGACATCCGGCACCCAGATCTGGATCAGCCGCATCCCTCGCGCCCGCAACCCCTGGCGGTGCCCGTACAGCTTGCGGCGGGGGGTGGCGCGACGGATGGCTCGGGGACTGTTCTCGGGGAGGCGGGCACTTGATGTGGTTTCTGCTTCCATGGGGACCTACATCTACAGTTAGTTTTAACAATAGCGTAAAAAGCGCTTGAGCTCCCGGCCGTTTTGCGAGTCCCAGCCAGAGATTAGATCGTGTTCACTGGCGCCACCTCCGCGAACGGCAGCGGGCGAGCTCAGAATTCCACCTGGCCCTTGGTGGTTGAACGGCAGCGATCGTGCTGTCATCCAACCCTGTCAGCTTCGATACACCCCACCCGATCAGTTGGTTGGAGTCGGGGCTGGCATCGGGTTGAAGGCGCCAGTTGTTTGGCGCAGCCGCTGTCGCAACCGCCGCGACCAGCGATAGCCCGCGGCCGCCCCCAGGAGCGGCAAAGGCAGCGGCACAGGAGCCGTGGCGATGGCATAGCTGACCATCGCATTGGTCGCTGGCGTGACATCAATCTGGTCGTTGATGTCGGTGAGGGATTGGGTCAGGCCCTCCACTTGATTTTGAGGAGCCGTGATGGAATAGGCAAACACAGGGCCGTAATCTGGATCCCAACCCGACCCCAGTTGACCAAACACCTTGGTCGCGAATTCAGAGGCGCGGGCGCCATCCCCCCACCAGGGCATCTGGCCTGTCGGGGGAAGGTCAAAGGTCGTGGGATTCAGGGTGTATGACGTGTTGGAGATGCTCACGTCATAGTCGATGCCGCCCACGTTCACTAGCACAGCGGCGGCTGGGGTTGCGGACAGCAAGGGCAGGGTGGCGCTGCCCAGGAGAGCCAGGGCAGCGATGCGCATCAGACCAGGCATGGTGGGATGTCAGACGTAGAGGAATTGATTGGGGTTGGCGAGATTTAAAGACGCCAACGTTGCACCTTGGACAAAGCCGATGGCCTCAGGGGTGTTCCCTGGTGTCGTGGCCAGCGCGTCAATGCGCACGCCTGGATTGCCACCATGGCGGCCACTGACCAGACGGTAGGCAGTGTTTGTGCCGTGCAGTTGGATTCTGTCATCAGACGTAAAGTCTGTGATCAGAGCCAGATCAGCGGTGCCCAAGCCTGTGGTGCCGTCGTTGTAATAGAGGCCTTGGGCATCTCCCAGCAGGAAGCGATCCGCTCCGCTTCCGCCGGTGAGGCGATCGAGGGAGCCGCGACCGCGCAATGCCGAAGCGTTGGACACGCCGGTGATGGTTTCCGCCGCCGCTGTGCCGGTGATGATGTCATTGCCGTCCGTCACGACACCCACGCTGGGTTCTTTGAGGATCACGCTCAGGCTGGAACCCACAGCTCGGGTGCGGGCCGCGTCGCTGAAGAAGCGCACCTCCAGCTGTTCATCGGAATCCAGCACGGCATCGGCGGCGACGGTTTTGGTGAGCGAGGCGCGGCCATCGCTGCCGATCAGCGTGGAGCCCGCCAGGAGGCCATCGCTGAAGTCTGAGGCCGTGATGCCAGGCCCCGAGAGTTGCCACCAGAGGCTTTGACCCGCCGCCACATTGGTGGTGTTCACCCCGATGTGGAGGGTGCCGCCCTCGTGAACCGTCTCCGGTGTGGCGACGAAGCTGTAAGTGGGTGTGGGTTGATCGTCGTTGAGGATCTGAATCAACCCCGTGCTGCTTGTGGACGACAGCCGTGCGCCATTCGGGGTCTGGAGGTGAAGGCGGAAGCCTTCATTGGGCTCCAAGGAGGCATCTCCCACCACATTGATGGTCAGGGAAGCCGTTTCTTGTCCGGCGGCGAACACCGCTGTGCCACCCGGCAGCTGACCGCCCGCAAAGTCGAGGGCGTTGGCGGCATTGGCGCCGCTGCCTTCCACGATCCAGGAGACACGACTCTCGCCGCCCAGATCACCACTGCGGCTGATGGTGAAGGCATAAGGGGTGGAGCCGATGTTGCCTTCCTGTTGGGTGGTGGCGCTGGCGCTGATTGCCAAGGTGGGCAGCAGCGGCACCGTGACAGAGGGGGTGGTGACTGTTTCCGGGAAGCCTTGGGCGTCGGTGTAGGTCACCTGCAGGCGCAGTTGGTTGCCTTCGTCGCTGGCGGCAACGGTGTAGGTGGTGCCGCTGTCTCCAGAGGAATTCCAAGTGCTGCCGTCGCTGGAGGTTTGCCAGGTGTAGGTGAAGGCTCCGTCGCCGTCGGGATCCGCACTGTCGGTCACCGCCGTCAGCGTGTTGCCCACCTTGGTGGAGCCGGTGATGGAGAAGCTGGCGGGTCCGTCATTGGCGGTGAGCACGGAGGGATCCACGCTTACCGCAGTGCCGCTGAGGCCAACGTTGCTTGGGGTGAGGGTGAAGCCGGGCAGATCCGTGCCGGCGTTGACCAGGGCGAGACCCGCTGCGGTGAGGAGCACCTTGTCGGCGTTAGCGCCGGTTCCGAGGGCGTAGTGGAGGGTATCGCTGAGGGCGACGGAGAGTGCATTTGCGCTCGCGAAGGTGGCCACCACCGAACCGACGCCATGGGCGGCTGAGTCTTCTGTGAAGGTTGTGGTGGAGAGGAGCGTGAGGGTGGGTGGCGGTGGCGCATCATCGTTGCGGATGACGCCGCTGGCGCTGGTAGCAGCTAGATCGAGGATGGCGCTGGTGGGCGCAGTGAGGGTGACCGTGAAGCCTTCGTCAGGCTCGACAGCCTTATCGCCCGCAACGTAGATGGTGATCGTCTGGCTGGTTTCCCCGGCTGCAAATGACACAGTGCCAGTGGGGAAACTCCCGCCAGCGAAAGCAGAAGCTGCGGCCGGATTTGTGCCGCTACCGCTCACGGTCCAGGTGGCGGAGCTGGCGCCGCTGGTGGCACCGCTACGGGTGACGGTGAAGGTGTAAAAAGTGCTGCCACTGTTGCCCTCCGGTTGATCGGCCGCCAACCCTGTGATCGAGAGGGTGGGCAGAAGCTGGTTGCCGAAGTCCAGCCCTGAGGCCACCTGGCCCGCCACGAGATTGATGGTGTGGGAAAGGCTGAGGGTGGTGGGGCTTTGGGCGGCCGGCCCATCGTCTGAGCCCCCTTGGCTGCCTCCTGTGGTGATGACGGCCTGAGGATCAAGCGCGGCAATGGTTTCCGCCAGCCGCAGGGCGTTCACCCGGGGGAAGTTGGCGCCTGTATTGATGACGTTGTCGTTTTCGTCGTCTCCATCCACCAGCCAGTCGGCGCTTTGGGCCAGGAGGGTTTTGAATTCCGCCACCGTGAGCCGGCGGCCGATGGCGGTCACGCTGATCTGCTGGGCGATGGTGGCCAGAGCGGATACAAAGGCAGTCGCCTGACTGGTTCCCCCCATGGAGATCGTGCCCCCGCCGGCCCTGGCGCCCTCGATGAGAATGCCGGGCGCCAGGAAGGGCAGCCCATCGAGCTCCCGCTGGCTGAAGCTGGCGATGCGATCCGGAGCGGTGGTGAAGTCGATGGCGCCATTGGTGAAGCGACGGTTTCCACCCATGTCTTCCGTCCACACCGCTCCGACTGGAATCACATTCGGATCAACGCCTGGATAGGAGAGGCCCGGAGTGCTGGCGAACTTGTAGAAGCTGTTGCCCGCAGCAGCACTGATCAGCACCCCCTGAGAAGCGAGCGCCGCAAACTCATCGCCAAGGCCGTAGCGGGAGGAGGGATCAGCCCAGTTAAGGCCATCGCCAAGGGAGAGATTCACCGAGGCGATGTTGTAGGCGGCAGCATTGGCATTCACCCACTGCAGGGCTCTTTCCAGATCGGCAAAGGAGCCCGATCCACTGTCTTTGAACACCTTGAGGGCAATCAGGCTGGAGCCACTTGCTACTGAGGAGATGATGCTGGCGATGTGGGTGCCATGGCCGCTGAGATCATTGGCATTGGCGTCGCCATCGGCGAAATCGTATTGATAGGCCAGGCGATCAGCACGGCCATCGAGATTGAGATCAGCGCCAAACAGGGAGTGGTCAGCATCCATGCCGGTATCGATGATCACGCTGCTGAAGCCCTGGCCGCGGAAGGAGGCAAAGCGGGAATCCGCCAGGAAGGCATCGAGCCCGATCAAGGCGGAAGCGGCGGGATTCAGGGAAATAGCAGTAGCGGGCTGGTCAGGCTGCGCGGTGGCAAGGGCGGCGAGGAGATCTTCGCCAGAAGCCGAATCGTTGTCGATGATCGTGACGGTGGCCGATCCCTGATCACCGATCACGGCATTGCTGGAGGGATTGGTGAGCTGCAGTTGGAAGTCTTCCGAGGCTTCCGCCTTGCTGTCATCGCGGATGCGGATGGCTGCGGGATTGGCCAGGCGGGCATTCTCGACGGGCACGAGACGCATCGCCTGATTGGGCGCGAACGTGATCGTGATCGGGCTGAAGTTGAAATCGTTGTTTACCGAGCTGGCCGTGCAACCGCAACCTGTGGCACTGCCATCGCTGAAACGCAGGGTGACGCTGGCGCTCTGGGAGAGATCACCCCCGCGGCTGATCCACACCTCTGTGAGCGCGGTTCCGTCTTCCTTCACCACATAGTTGGAACGGCTGAAGTTGAAGCTGGTCAAGCCAGCGGCAGGCAGGCCAAGATCCACCGAGGGCAGCACCAGGGGCAGGTCGGATGCGGTGGTGGACATCTCCAGCCGGGGGAAGGTCTGGCGCCAAGCGTGTTGCAACACCTGAGCCACGCTGACCACGCCGGGTCGCAGGTCATCAAAGCGGTAAGCGCCAGCGTTGTCGGTGAGGGTGGATCGCTCGCCGGGATCCAACTCCCCATCCAGATCGGTGTCCAGGAACACCGTCCAACCGGCTAGGCCTGCTTCCCCGTTGTTCAGGCGGTTTCCGTCCGCGTCGTTCCAGATCTTGCCGGTGATCGAGGCGTCGTTGTCCTGGAGCTGAACCGTGAGGGCGGGAAGCGTGAGGCTTGCGTAGCTGCCATCGGTGCTGTTGATGCTGTGTTGGATCGAGGCCGTGTGGTTACCCTCCGTGAGGGTATCGTCAACGGCGCTGACGGTAACCGTTTGAGGCACATTCCAATTACTGGGTGTAAAAGTAAGGGCTGATTTATTAAGGGAGACTTGGCCTACCGTTTCGCATGAGATCACAACATTAGCGGTGGGCTGCGTTTGGAGGACTACGTTGTAGGTATCGATGTTTCCCGCTTCGTTAACACTGGTGTTACCACCAGTGGGAGTGAGGCTGATCCCAGGAGAAGGTGGCGCAAGAATGCTAAAAGTCGCTGTTTTAGGCGCTGCACCACTGTTGCCTGCATTATCCTGAATTGTAGTAGCGTTAACCAGCAAGTTATAGTTGCCAGGAATATTGACGAAGTCGCGCAATCCGTTGATACGGTAGGTTGTCCCGGAGAGAAATTCAACTGTAACCGTATCAGGAAGATTGAGCGTAACACCGTCACGAGACAGGCTGATATCACTCTTATCAAAGGTGTTCAGGGCGACTCGTTCGGAGAATTGAACGTCAATACTATTTGCCAGGTCGAGAGTAGATGAAGGGACATTTAGAAATCTGCTAATCGCTGGCTGAGTAATATCCACAAAAACGTCAAGATAAGTCGTTGATAGATTACCAGCGGCATCTTGCACCTGAATTTCTAGGTTATTAGCCCCGTGAGATGGCAAGGAGATATTGCTACCAAAGCTTACTCCGCTTACAATGGCTTGTCCCAGATCTTGGGACGCAGTTAAGTCTTTGAAAAAGACTTTTAGGCTGGGTTCGGCCAAATCTCCAGTAATACTGATGCGCTTACTATTCACTAGGTATTGGCCCTCTTGATTGAGACTATTGGTATTTTGAGACTCAATGCCCTCTCTTGATAAGTAGAAGCTTGTAGCGTTGACCTGAATATTGGTAGGGCTACCTGGCTCAGTGCGATCAAGTATCCATGTTTCAGCTAAAGAGTTTGTAACGCTATTTCCTGCAGGATCCTTAATACCCGTCCCATCAATAGCGAGGGAATACGTATCGCTATCGGATTGGAGATCGCGTAAGCCTTGGATCGTGTAGGTCGTTTCATTGCGTTTTTGAATCGTGACTCCATTCAACTGCTGGGGTGCAGAGTTTACGCCCACGCCCTTGATCAAGATAAGATCGCTTAAATCAAAGCTATCCTGCTGAATGGCTTCCGAAAAGCTGATTTCCAAGCTACTAACTGGAGTATTGCGAGGACTTATTACATCAGCAATACTGGTGATGAAAGGCTTAGTTATATCATGTACCCAGTTATAACCTTTTCCACCAACACCGTTGTTGTTATCAAGATCTTGTACGCTGTTGGCGGAAATAAGCAATTGATAATCACCCTCTGTATTGGTAAACTGAGCAAAATTACCGACACGAAAGGTGGTGGCGTCAATTTGGACAATGGCAACAGTGTTGTTAAGTAGACTTTCGCCGTTATTCCGTCTTAGCGTTATGTCATTATAGTCAAAGCTACTGGGGTTAATAGGTTCGGTAAAGGTGACCTGAAACACATCAACGGAGGTATTCAGCAAGGTAGAATTAAATCCTGTAATTGAAGCAATTCCGGGTTTATCTCCTGTAAATGTCCAGTTCTCACTAACAAACCCGGCTCCATTATTACCAGATATGTCTTGGACGCCTGAAGCATTAACTCTGAATTGATATTCTCCAATCATGCCCGTTATACTCGTCAAGTTGTTAATTTGGAAAGTTATAGGGTCAACTTGACTAATTGTGACCTCATTATTGATTAAATTGACACCGTTATCAAGGGTCAAGCTTAGGTCTTGATAATCAAAAGTATTGGCGCGGATGGGTTCAGTAAAAACAATGGTTAACTTATCTACAGGAATCTTGCGCGGACTGGGTGAAACATCAACAATTTCTCGTACTTTGGGCGCTGTAGAGTCATCACTACCGTAACTAATAGTATAGATTCCGGTACTGTTGTAGTCGAGGAAGTGGAGGATATTTTCGTATTTGGGTCGCCCTGCAGCGGGAAAAGTGCGATCAGTGCGCCATATATTATCTACATTGATTAATGTACCATCGGAGCGACGTAGCTCTTTGATCTGGAATTGTCCGTTAGCAGGATCAACTAAACGGATATAATTCCAACCAGAAGTCGCATTTAAGGTGATTTGCGCCTCTAAATCAAAGATGGTAACAGTTGCGTCAACAGTTGCGGTGTCAATAGGGGTGACTGGTGAAGTAGTTCCATTACTAAAATAGAGGGTGTCTGGATAGAATTTGGCATCAAATTGATCGTTAACCAGGAAGTCTGGGAGACTATCGCTGTTTGCTTGGACTTTATGGATTAATTCATGGATTTTAACCTCTTTCATTAAGGATAATTCTTTATTGCCAAGGCCGTTGATGTGTTCAAAGGTGGCTTTATAGTCAATGAATTTACCCTGGAGAGTGGATTTGAGTAACCAGTCAGCGACGGCAGTTTCTCCGGCTTTGATGTCGCCAAAGTTGACAGCGAGGGAAGGGGAAACGTCTTGTCCGTTGAGTTGAGAACCGATGATATTAAAGTCAATCAGTAGTCCCTTTTCGTTATCAACAATTTCGGGTTGAGATGAGGTGATACGAAGATTTTTTGCGTCGCCATAACCTTGGTTTTGGACTAAGATGGCGAGATCAAATGGTACAGATATCTCGGTAGCATCGGTAAAGGGATCATCGCCATAGACGTTACGGGATTGGAAGTAGTCTAAGTATAATTCTGCTTGGGGTACGACGGTGATACCTGTAGAAAGTAAGGGTACGTTGATAACTTGTCCGTTTTCTGTGTAGGACAGAGTACCACCGATGTTGTAAGTGGTAGCGGTTTGGGGTGCGGCGAGATGAGTGGGAATAAATGTCCATTGTGCACTACCTAAACCTTCATTTTGGGTGGTATTGGGATCATCGCCTGTCAAAACACCTGAACCATCTACTGAAGTGATATTTGTCAGGATGGGGTTAGAAATACCAAACAGGTTGTCAACAATAATGCCATTTTGGTCGGTAATTTTTAGAGTTATGCCGAGGTTAGTAAGGTTGGTAGAATTACCATTGTCTATTTCGAGGTTCCCAAGAAAGGCGGAACGAGTCATTACCGCTTCTTGGTCGATGCCGATGCGGACTTGAGCGCAGACGGTAGCACTATTTTCACTATCAAACGTCCGCAGCAATTCATCCACAGAGAATTTCAATGCCTCGGTAATGTACCTAAACCCGTCTTGTTCGGTTTCATTAATAGCTTCCTTAGCGATTCTCAACTTATTTGACCAGATATCAACAGCGATAAAATCTGCACTTTGCCCTTGAGGAACATCAGAAACATTGAAGATCCCGGCACTCCAATAATCAATTGATCGATTCCAGCGTTCAATGAACTTATCAAATTTGCTAACCGTTACACTATTTGGACGAGGAAGATCTAGTAGCTCATTTCTTTCAGAAGGGGAAATCTTGATTTCCTCCAAGTTTGATTCATTTGCCCGCAAAAAGAAAGCATCTAAGAAATTGCCGAGTTTATCTTCATCCTCATTTTGCAACCAAGAAGCATCACCAAGTAAATACACTTGCGTATCAATATATTGGAGTAGACGCTCATGATATTTCCCAATATTTCTAAGCGAGTTAGCTAGTACAGGATTCATTTCTATCTCCGAAATTGATTTTCTGAAACTGTAATCATCAGAGTTTAACATATTGCTTATCGACAATAATGAGATATTCTTAATCGCCTCTGATGCCCAGTCAGGCATATAATTGTTTAACCAGTCTGGAGTGCCACAATACGTAAGAATATCATAATAACAAAGAGAGATCTGAAATAATTTTGCCCAAGGTGTCATCTTTGCTATTGGGTTGCGGCAAGTGGCAAATGCTTTCAGACAACCATAGAAGTTAAATGGGTTAAGACCTTTGATGGCGATTTGGTTTATGCATATATATCCACTGGCAATGCAAGCATCCCAATCACCGAAAACTGGAATTAACCTCGTAACACAACTGTTGATTGTCTTGAGAATTCCAGGAACACAAGGATCGCAATTAGTTGTAGTTGTAGTTGTAGTTGTAGTCCCACCCGGCCCCCAAGGTGATCCAGGACCATCTCCCCAAGGATTCCAACTGCAACTACCACCGGAGCCTGCTACATTATTAAAACCAATTCCTGCCGACTTGCCAATATCTTGGCCCCCACATTTATAAGAATATGCCACAGAACCTGAAATCCCGCAACCACCGCCTGAAGATAAAGTTTCCATATTGCCACTAATTTGTAATGATAGATCTTCGCTGCTGCTTAAGGCTGTATTCTCATCGGCAATACGAGTAACTCTGATGGGAATTTTTGCCGAACTTTTCGCTTCCAATGAATCAATATTACTAACAAGAGGTTCAATTTTATAAAAAGGATGATCGCTAAAACTAAACCTGAGATCATTCGCAGCAATCAATCCATGATTAGTCAAGGTCATATCCACTTGCATGACTTGACCGACCACATCCAACCCTTCTAAATCAATTAATGGCGGGTCAATGACTACCGTAGGAATGGGAACATTTGTCTCAAAGACACTCTCAACCGTGATGTTATACTTATCCTCAATTTCTGTTTGGGTGACAGTCCAGTTATACTGCACTGTTTGACGAGATAAAAAGGCGTTAATCTTCTCCGTTTCACCGGCATCTAACTGAATCGTTTGACGGAAAGTATCATGTTTGTCTGCTTTTACCTCTAACTTATAAGATCCTTCATTAATATTAGCAAGGTTAATTAATCCTGTATTATCCGTCACTGCAGTTGCGATTACTTCATTAGTAAAATAATCTCGTAATGTTACTGTTGCATTGGCTAACTTTGGAGCTCCTTCAGCAAAATAGAATAATTCATCAACGGTATTAATCCGGATACTGCCTTTAGCTTCACTTATCGCGCGAAAACTGTATTTGACAGATAAATCCCCATCATTCCCTTCCGCATCTAAGAGTAAATCTCCGGTGTATTCCGTTAAGGATAAATGAGGGTCAGGGGTTAATAACAAAGTGACTTTTGTCGATTCCCCTGGATTTAATGCAGAAATAGTCGCCGGTGATGCAAGCTTTACCCAAGGTTCGTTAGGTAACTCTACCTCGATATTTTTGGCAATTCCTCCCCCTTCATTTGTTACCTGAAATTCGACTAGAGTTTGATAACCCCGCAACATTCCACTATTGACTAAATCAGTAGACGCGACTAACCGTGGAAAAATACGCTCTAAATTAACATTAACAGGTAATGCTGCTGTTGCTCCTTCAGCACTGGTTAGCTTGATATTAAAGGAATCTTGCGTGATATAAGAGTCATTCGGTGCAGTAATAGTATAACTAAGGGTATTATTCCCCAAGCCTGATAAGTTTTTAGGAGTATTAACCTGTACATGCCAGCCAGGGACTACACTATCAACCGTTGCATTAATTCCCGTTATGCCAATGTTAGTCATATTCTCCAGCGTCACCGTCCCCGTAAAGGGAGTATCTGCAATCACTTTGTTAGTGGCTTGATTGGTAATAAATTTCATCCCCAGCAGCTGAAAACTGTCTTCGGGTGCTGTATCTTCTGTGGGATTATTGGGGAAATAAGCATTAATGTTATATTGCCCCCCTTCGGTGGGTAAGGGATTAAAACTCTTAACAAAGTTACCGTTACCATCTGTCAACGCGCTAAATTCCCGAATTGTACCGTTATTCTCAATCTTAATCGTGACAAATTCAAAAGGTACAGGAGAATTATCCGCATTATCAACCGCACTTCCCCTTAATGACACTGATTGGCCATTTGTACCAATAACCGTTTCAGTGTAAACCGTAGCTTTATAGGCAGGTATCGCCGTAATAGGAGTAAAAACCATGTTATTCTGTTCCCCTAGCCCTGACCCCTCATTAACGGTATTATTTGCGTCTGTGGTAGCAATTAAATAGTATTGACCCCCATTTCTCGGCGCAAAGAAGGGGATATTGCGCTCATAGAAAGAATTAAAGGGAATATTCGGGTTGAAAGTGGTTTCAGTAATTAGACTATCACTACTATCAAATTTATTATCCGTAGAGAGATAAACTCTATCTGTCCATGTTCCCGAAGCAGCGGATAATCCTTTGTTTTCGACTATATAGGTTAAATAAGACTGTTTACCCGTATAAATGGGGTTAGTTGTGGCTGCTAAATTAGTAATTACTAAGTCAGAGATATCAATATCACTGACTTCGATGGTTTTTACCCCACTATTAAACTCGTTTAGACTTGCAGTTAAATTAGCCGTTTGAATACCATCACTAACCCCATCATTTACCCCAGTAACGATAAAGGTAGCAGAGGTTTGTCCTATTGGAATAGTCACCGTTGCGGGTACAGTTGCTTCGGTGGTGTCGCTACTGGTGAGGGTGACGGTTAAGGCTTCTGTTGTGGGGGTATTTCGGTTAATAGTTACGGTTGCGGTTCCTTTCTCACTAATGATATTTTTATCGAGGGCAAGGGTGAGACTAGGACTTTCATTATCAGAAACACTAAGATTAGCGGTTGCTTGTCCTGCATCTAATGTTATATTCGTTCCGGTATAGGTGGGTTTAGCGGTAATAACAACCGCTTGTGATCCATCTAAAATAGTGTCATCAACCCCTTGAATTTCAAAGGTTGCTGATGCTTGATTTGTTGGAATAATAACGGTTTGGGGTACGGTTGCTTCGGTGGTATCACTGGTACTGAGTTGAACTTGTAGGGGGGTATTGGTGACAATATTACGGGTAACAGTTGCTTGAACTTTACCCCCATTCTCGCTGATACTATTAGCAGCCAAAGATAGGGTTAGATTTACCCCATCATTATCAATAAGAGCGACAGTATTAGAACTACCAACAAACCCAGCAGCAGTAGCAATAATAGTATAATTTCTTGGAAGATCGATAGAGGTGTCATCTACCGCAGTGATGTTAAAATTAGCCGAATTTGCACCCACTGGAATAGTAACGGTATTAGGTGCAGTAATTTGACTATTATCACTATTTACTAAGGCAACTATTAAGGGATGAGTGGTGTCTGAATTACGGAAGACAGTTCCCTGAATTGTATTACCTTCGGTGACTTGTTGGGGATTAGTTATTGTAGTTAAAGTGGGCTTAAAATCATCATCTAAGATGGTAAGAATTGCGTTTTTTTGTGAATTATCAAGATTTACTCCACCTGTCGGGTTGGTTAGGGTAAGGTTAATCCTTTCAGTATTTTCTAAAACCGTGTCATTGATGATAGGAATAGAAACAGTTTTACTGGTTTCTCCGTTGGCAAAATTAATGTTTATAGGGTTGGCAACATAATCACTTCCTGCTGTTGCTGTACCGTTGCTTAGGGTGACAGTGCCACTAACAGCGCCATCGCTTCCCCAAGTCCGGTTAATGGTAACTTGGGTGACAGGAGTGCCATTTTCATTAATATTATAAGTGGCATTGCTAAAGGATAAAACACCTGCTACAGCATCATTATCAATGATTTTTAATACTACTGTTGTCTGGGATCCTAATGTTGCGCCACCTGTAGGACTAGATAGAGTTAAGTTGACAGTCTCTGTAGGCTCATAAACCGAGTCATTATTGATAGGAATAGCAATAGTCTTACTGGTTTCTCCGTTAGCAAAGGAGACGGTAATGGGGGTGATATTATAGTCAATTCCTGCGGTTGCTGTACCACCATCGGGAGTCAAAATAACGCTAACTTCGCCATTACTTCCCCCTGTACGAGTCAGAGTAACTTGGGTAATAGGTGTACCGTCTTCATTAACAGTAGAATTAGCACCACTAAAGCCTAGTATTCCGGGTAAAGCATCATTATCAATAATGGCTAGAGTAGCTGTATTTTGACTGCCAAGAGTAGCCCCATTGGTTGGGTTATTTAGGTTTAGATTAATGGTTTCATTGGTTTCAAATACCCCATCGTTGACAATGGGAATAGTGACAACCTTACTGGTTTCTCCATTGGCAAAATTAACCGTAACTGATGTATTGATATAGTCATCAGGTCGGGTAGCTGTGCCATCGGTTAGGCTAATGGTTGCACTGACTGCGCCATCACTTCCCCCGGTACGATTTACGTTAACGGCTACTACGGTGGTGCCATCTTCGTTAATGCTATAGTTTGCTTCAGAAAAGGCTAATACACCCGGCATTGCGTCATTATCAATAATGTTTAAAACTGCTGTTGTTTGGGTTCCTAATGTTGCGCCACCCTTTGGGTTAGAAAGGGTTAAGTTGACAGTTTCTGTCGGTTCATAAACCGAGTCATTATTGATAGGAATAGTAATAGTCTTACTGGTTTCTCCTTTGGCAAAGGTGACGGTAATGGGGGTGTTATTGTAGTCGTCAGGTGCTATCGCACTTCCATTGTAAGGGGTTATGGTAACATTTACTTCCCCATCGCCTCCATTAATACGATCCAGGATAATTCGAGATACAGGTATTCCATTTTCAATGACTGAGTACATATTATCACTGAACTGAATACTACCATGAGGCAATACTTTGTCACTGCTGAATAATTGTACCGAATCAATTTCTTCCCAAGCGCTAAGATTGTGATCAACGTCAACGTTTATTCTGGCACCGACAACTAGATAATTAGTACGCTTAAAGTCCACTCGAAAATTGACGGGACTCCCAGGCAGACTAGTATCAGTTCCAGACCAAATAGAGTGATAATTTCCCTGATTATCTAATAACTCAATACTACGAACAAAACCATTGCCATAAGTTTCACGGATTTCTATACCGCTAGCATATGCTGGGTAAGAAAAACCTACTGTGATAAATTCATCCGCCTCGAAATCACCATCAGCATTCAGAGGCCTAGGTGCCCATGATGTTGAATAATCTCCATAAGTAAACGTATTGGGTGGGCCCAAAGCTTGTTCTGCACTCCAAGCAGTTGAAGAATATTGAGAACTTAAAGCAATCACACTAGAGGCATATTGAGAAGCAAAATCGTCATCTACTATTGTTATTACTGCATTAATTTCAGTGCCTAGTGTGGCTCCTCCTGTAGGGTTAGATAAAGTCAAATAAATGGTTTCATCACTTTCATTGGCGATGTCATTAACCAACGGAATACCAAATTTTTGACTAGTTTTACCATTAGCAAAGATGACAGTGATAGGGCTTTTGATATAATCGTAAGGTGCGATCGCACTTCCATTGCTAGGGGTTAGAGTAACGCTAACTTCCCCGTCACTTCCATTAGTCCGAGTTAATGTGATATAAGCTGTTCCGTTTTCGTTGACGGTGTAATTACTGTTATTGAGGCTAGTGATTCCCCGTTGCGGTAAGTCGTCATTAATGATTGTTAAAACTGCTGTAGTCTGGGATCCTAGTGTTGCGCCACCTGTTTGGTTAGAGAGATTTAAATTAACAGTTTCGTCGGCTTCAAACTGGCTATCATTAACGATAGGAATAGTGACGATCTTGCTAGTTTCCCCTGCTGCGAAGTTGACAGCAATGGAGGCGTTATTGAAGTCATCAGGGGAAATTGCCGTACCGCCACTGTAGGTGATAGTTGCGCTGACTTCCCCATCGCTTCCTCCAGCCCGATTGACGATTATCCTTGCAAAGCTATTTTCGTCGAAAATGTACGTAGCTTTATCAAAGGATAAAATCCCAGGCGAAAAGCTTGCTTCTTCCAATACGGCGATCGAAACATTGTCTAATCCCCAGCCTTCATCATCTACTCCTTGCAGTCCGATTCCAGAAAAGCTTACTCTTGCAAAGGAGCTATCGGAATAAAATGGTAGGGAGATATGATAGACTGTGTTGCCCGTATAGGTATCCCCTAAGCTGTCAATCTCGAGCGCTCCAGTTCTACCAGGGTTATTCCCGGTACCAAAGGCATTTGGGAATGCTTGTGGATAGTCAGCAAATTCCTGATTGGAAAACGTTGTATTTAATAGATTTCTTCCATCACTGAGCGAGACTTGAAACCTGTCTGGCCCATATCGAGTATTATTGCCATCCCAACTATTGATGATAAATAAATCAAATTCCAGGCTGGCAAGTCGGTTGATAAATTTGGGGTCATCAATGGAAAGACGAATACTGTTATTTCCAAATTGACCCAAAAAGCGACGCGCACCGATTGGGGTTGATGAGACCGTTTTATTTGACCATTCATTTTCGACAGGCGATTCAAAGTTATTAGAGTAAATATTCTTCCAATTTGCGAAGTAATAGGAGTTTAAGTCAAGCCCTATCACTCCTTCGACAACAGCAATAACTTCATCTGGTTCAGATCCTGGCTTATTGATCAATATTGCTGTTCCTGAAACTCCAGGAATGGGAGATTCAGAAAGTAGATAAGTGCTTCTGTCGCCGAACAGATAGATTTTATCATCGAAGATATTAAAGTCTTTGATAAGAGCATAATCTGACACTCCGTTGGTAAGTGTCAGATTATCATCATAAAAAACTTTAACCGCATCACCTAAAATAAATCTATCTCTACCCTGTCCTCCTTCTAATGTATCGACTTCACCAGATCCAGTGTTGATCGAATTTGCGTTAACACCAATCAGCTGATCATTCCCACCACCTCCAAAAAGGGAATCGCTTCCTTGGCCTCCTTCTAGGGTGTCGTTCCCAGAGTTGCCAAAGAGAATATTGGCTCCGTGATTGCCAATAACATTGTTGTTTCTATCGTTGCCTGTTGCATTTAGGTTGGCAACGCCAACTAATGTAATATTCTCAAAGTGTGACAGAGGAACAATACTATAAGAGATAGAGGAAACAATTGTGTCAAGGCCCTCTTCTGCATTCTCGCCAATAATCGATCCCGGCTCGATAATAATATATGAATCATCTCCAGTCCCTCCTTGTAGGATGTCAATTCCTGCTCCTCCATTAAGAATATCATTACCAGCTCCACCATTTAGTGTGTCATCAAGATTTCCTCCGAACAAATAATCGTTGGCACGTCCTCCGATGATGTTAAACCTCTCGATATTGTCATAGTTTACGGCATTCCAACTGGTGGAAACCTTTCCGCTGCCGTTGTTAGGGATCTCTGAAATGATATCCGAACTTAAGCTAAAATAATCGATTTTCAGAACATCATTACCTGGTCCGCCGCCAACAAAATCGCTGCCATACCCCGGATCCAAGTTGTCGTTTCCTGCCTCCCCCCGTAACTCATCGTTACCAGAACCACCGTCAAGGGTGTCATTGCCGTCGCCACCATAAATCCAGTCGCCTCCCGTGTCACCAGAGATGTAGTCGTTACCAGCTAATCCACGGAGATACCAATCTGATCCAGTCGCACCAACAATTGTATCATCAAAGTTAGTGCCATTAAACCCATAGAACTTTTCAATGGAAATAAGAGTATCGGTTTCTGTGCCCACCACAATGCTGCCAGTGCCTGTGGCACTGTTGAAACTCATCAACAGCCCAGAGGTGCGGGAACTGTAGTCACTGCTGTAGGTATCCGTGCCACTGCCTCCATCGGCTGTGTCATTGCCAGCCCCGCCATTGAGATTATCGTCGCCATCCTCGCCATTGAGGTCGTCGTTTCCATCGCCACCACTTAAATCGTCTTTCCCATCTCCGCCTTTGAGAAGATCGTTCCCCGCTCCTCCCCACAGCTCATCGTTGTCCTCTCCGCCATTGAGAGTATCATTACCGTAGAGCCAGTCTCCGCCAGCATCGCCTGAAATCGGATCATTTCCTGCCAATCCACTAAGATACCAATCCGCACTAGAAGTTCCAAGGATAACGTCGTCAAAATCTGTTCCTCTAAAATCATAAAATCTTTCGATGGAGATTAAGATATCCGTTTCAGCTCCAACGATAATCGTGCCATTGCCAGTGGCACTATCGTAGCTCATCGTTAGTGGTGATGGGCGATCGCTGTAGTAGTTGCTGTAGGTGTCATCCCCATCACCTCCGTCAATGGTGACATCCTCAATAGTGCCGGTAAAGACGTTGCCGAGGTCGTTGCCAGTGAACAGGGGCATGGCTTTGGATCTGGTGAGCTGACCTTGAATCGTGGATCAGGGGGAAATGTGGGAAAAGCAGGAGCGAGACAAGATCTCCGAAAAAGAGATTCTGGTTAGCTTGAGTAACCCATTTTATCTCTAGCACATTGTTCCGAGCCTGCTTGTGATGAGGATCACACGCTCACCCCCGAATCTGGATCGACCCAGGCCCAGGCACAAGACTGTTGCTTGACTTCATAGCAAAATGTTGCCATCCCATCGGTTTTCGTCGATGTTCTAGCGTGTTTTTTTTGAGGTGAGGGTTGCTCCCCAGGACATGCCTGGTTGGATCTATGAGATGGATAGAAGACGATCCAGGACCCGGACAGCTCAGCGCCGGTCATCTATGCGGTGAGAAAAGAGCACTCATCTAGGTATCGGCTGTCCAGGACGATCAGGTTTTGGCTTCCGGCTACCTACATCTTTTTCCCTCCACGTGCCTGAATTATTGCCCAAGATATTTGTCGGCCACACATCGGACAACTCACTTGAATATGGAAATTGTTGTTTACATTATGTCAAATATCTTGGCGTGGCCTCAGCATGTTGTCGACCCTTCAACCTCGTAGCAGAATCTCTTAAATGATTCCGTTGCCATGTGTCCATCCCAATCAAGGCTTGAGACGGATTCTCGTGTGATTTGGAGTGTTTGACTCACATACCAGGATCTGATCTGCCAATCTCACCCACATAGACCACTTTTCTGCTCACTTCACACCTCCAACCCCGCCAACCACTCCCCCGCCGGCGTGATGTTGATCCCCCCCCGCACCTCCACCTGCCTGGCCTCCCGCACCAGCTGAACCGCCTCTGCCTCGGGAAACTGCTCAGCAAACCGCATCAGGGCCCGATGGGGGGAGACGTCGGCAAGCTTGCATTCCACCAGGGTGGTTAATTCCCCCTCCAGGCTCTGGCAGAAATCGACTTCGGAGCCATCTTTGGTGCGGATGAAGTGGAGCTTCATCTCACGGCCGCTGGTGTCGCTGATGAAGTGAGCCTGCTTGTGGAGCATCACGGCGACAGCGTTTTCAAAGCGCAATCCGTCGTCGCCTTTCACTAGGCCCGTGTCGGTGAAATAGACCTTCGGCGCCTGCAGCAGGGCTCGGGCGATGTTGCGATGCCACGGCAGCACAATGATCACCACATAGAGGGCCTGCAGGATGTCGAGATAGCGCCGCAAGGTGGTGGGAGACACCGCCAGGTCGCGAGCCATGGAAGCCAGAGAGAGGGGTGGGCCCACCCGCTCTCGCAACAGCGCAAAGAACACCCGCATGGTGTTGATCTCCTGCAGGCGTGAAAACTCGAGCACGTCTTCCCGGATCAAATCGGTCGCGTATTGACGTCGCTAGCGCCTGGCGTTGTCGGCCTGTTCGGCCAGGCAGGGTTCGGGGAAGCCGCCGCGCTCCATCAACCGCTCCAGGGCCGCATCTGCCGAGCATCCAGCATGGGCGCACCATTCCCGCACGGAGATTGGGTCGAGATGCAGATGCAGATAGCGGCCCGCCAGCGACTCCCCGGATTGGCGGAAGGTGTCCATGCGGGCGCTTCCGGTGACGAGCAACGCCTGCTCGGGTGGCTTGGCGTCAATCACGCCCTTGAGCCAGGCCTTCCACTCGGGCTTCTTATGAATCTCGTCGAACACCAGCAGGCCGGCCCTGGGATTCCATGACTGTCGGTTCAGTACAGCCCGATCCGCGGGCACATCCCAGTTGAGGTACTGCGCCTGCGGGTGGTGCTCCATCAGCTGCCTGGCCAGGGTGGTCTTGCCCACCTGCCGGGCGCCGGTGAGCACCACGGTTTTTCGTTCCAGATCCCGCCGCAGCTGGGGTTCCAAGTAGCGCCGCAGGCGACCAAACTCCAGCACTTTGGCAAAAAGTCGCGACTAATCGCCAAAGTAGAGCAAGATCGTCGCTGTCCGCCCGGGTTGACGGCGTCTCGCCCCCCCCCCTCACTGAGCGGATGGGCAGGCACCGTCCGGGCACCGCAGGCCAGATCCAGCCGTGGCTGGTTTCGGCCGGTTCTCCTGTCGAGCAATCGCTCTGGATCCAGCAGCCCTCGCCAACCCACACCCCAATCTCGCCCGATCGTTCGCCTGCTTGGCTGCGCTTTTGGCCCCTGGCCCGATCGCATGACAGACGGCGTAGGCCTGCAACAAGCGCTATAGGATGCGTGGAACGGATCGTGAGGCTCCATCCCTGCGCGCTCTGATCACGGTGCGCCCCTTGGCAGTAGGCCATTGACCAGGAATCGCTCGCGCCGGAAATGATGCAGCTTCCTATCGTCATGAGACAGAAACGTGGCGTGATCGGCGCTGATTTCGACGGTGATCTCCACAGGATGAAAGGGGCTGGACGCAAACACCTCTGGAGTTAAGACACCCACTTGCACCAGTCCCTCGCGTCGAGGTAGTGAACGACCTCCACCAGCCCCTCGGTGCGCTGCACCTGCTCGGCGGGAACGCCGCCGGTGTGGCGGTTGGCGGTGTGAAACCAGTGGCGTAACTGCAGGCGGTCGTGGCCGACAAGAGCCGAAAGGCTGCGGTAAAGCCGGATCAACAGCAGCGCCAGTTCGCCGGTTTTGGAGGCTGGATCAATGCCCTTGGCCCGGTTGAGGGTGGAGCGGTCTTTGCCCAGCACCCTCGCCAGGGCTGTGCGGTTCAGCTCCAGCTCGCTGGCGGTGCGCAGCACGGCCTGCAGAAGCAGTTCGCTGCCGCCAACCAAGGCGCTTGCGGGAGCAATCGGGGAAACGTGAGCAACGACGGCCATCGCTTCGGGGTATTTGCGGCGATTTTAGCTGCAATTGGGCGTTTGCAACGGCTGTGATCACTCGGCCGCAGACCCTCTTCCGTGACTGGTGCTGAGTCTCCCTCTCGACACCAACAGAGGTTTGGGAGTGTTCCGCCAGGGCCGCGAGGCGCTCGTGCGCCTCGGGCGGGAAGCGTTGCAGCTCCGCCAGCAACACCGGGCCCACATCGTGGAGACGGGGAGGATCAATGCCCACCTGGCGCAGTAGGGCTTTGCTGGCCAATTCCACCAGCTCCTGGGCCTCGCGCACCAAATCGCTCCACCCCTGTCGGGCGGCCAGCAGCTCCAACACGTCCATCCGCAAGCGGGCCTTGGCCAGGTAGGCGCGGCAGAGGTCGGCGCCGGTCAAAACCACACCTCCTCCGCTGGCCGCACCTGGGGGGTGAGGCGCCAATACCAGCCCTCGCCCCAGGGCACCCGAACGCTGCCTTGAGCCGCCAATCGCTCCCGATAGCGCGCCAGGAAATCTGTCGCCCAGCCGGCGGGGTCATAGACAATGCGCCCGTCGTGGCAGAGATCAAGGAAGAGGGGGCCGCCCTGTTCCGCCTCCGCGGCGGAGCGCAGATGGAATTGCGGCTCGCTCAGCAGACCCGTCGCGGCGGCCGCCGCCAGTTCAGGGGCCAGGGCCCATCGCGCCTCCTCACAGCCGCGATGGTCGTGGCGCGCTTCGGCGCCGCGCTGGCGCAGCACCACCAGCCAGTCGCTGTCGGAATGGGCATGGGGCGTGCCCCGGGCCACGGAGCCAAACAGCACCACGGCCAGGAGTTCATCGCCGTAGGCCTGGCGCAGGAGCGGCGGCACCGCCGCCACGATGGCCGCCATGGCCTCCTGTTGGGCAGAGGTGAGGGGCTGCCGGCCGCCTGACGGGGAGCTGGCGTGGGCGAGTCCCTCGTTGGCCATGGCGGAACGGGAATGATCTGGCCGGTGTTTGGAGCCTACGGCAGCTGGCTGGGGCCGACTTGGCAGGGGCGGCATCGAAACGGCCCCGCCCTACCCCCGCCGCCGACTCCACCACCCCAGCACAAACACCACCGCCATCGCCAGATAGCCCAAAGCCCACGGCGCCCCCGCCCCCCAGCCGAGCTGGAACACCGTGTCGGCTGGGGTGAAGCGCCAGGCGTGCAGCAGGCCCACCCAGGAGGAGGCGGCCGCGATCAGGGCGCAGAGAGCGGCGGCGCGGAAGCGCTGGTCGATCACGTACACGAGCATGGCGGCCAGGAGCATGGCGGCCACGATCTGGCCCTGCTCCAGGGCGAAGGCGCCGGCGGCCCACACATCGGCCTGGCGCAGGGGGGCGAGCAGGGCGGGGGAGAAAGGCGTGGTGGGGGTGCCGGCGCCCCCGGCCCGCAGCCCGGCTTTGAGCAGCAGGGCGCCCCAGCCCGCCAGGCCGGGCATCAGCCCAAGGGCGACGGCAGGCGCGTGGCGGCTGGGCGTCACCTGAAAGGCTTGGGCGGCGATCACCAGGGCGATGTAAAGCACGATCGCCATGCCCGCCTCGATGGGCACGATCTGCCCCACCAGGCCAAAGAGCCCGAAGAGGCAACCCAACCCCATCACCAGCCCATTGAGCCAGGAGTAGCCGAGGCGGGCGCCCATGGCTTTCCAGCCCGGATGGCCGATGTAGATGGTGGTGGGAAAACAGGACCCCAAAAGGGCCGCCACGGCGGTGCCGATGCCGTTGATCAGCAGGGACGGCCGCTCGGGGTAGGCATCCCCGGCGGCCTCGGCGCTTTCGAGGTTTTGCAGGGAGCCGAGCACGTTGAACAGGCCCATGGGGATGGTGACCCCGAGCCAGGGCACCAGCTGGGAGCGGCCCTCCCAGAGGGCGCCGAGCTGGGGCACCGGCAGGTGAAAGCCCACGGAGGCCAGATTGGTTTGCCAGGTGGCCCCGTCCACCTGGAGCAGGCCCGTGCTCCAGGCCAGGGCGATGCCCACCAGCACCGCCAGCAGCCCGCCGGGGATCGGCAGGCGGATCTGGCCGTAGTAGGCCACCAGGATCACCGCGAGCACGGCCAAACCCACCACGGGCTGGGCGTAGGTGCGCAGCAGAAAACCCAGGGCGATGTAGCCCAGGGCGATGCCGGCCAGGGTGGCCAGCAGCGCGGCCCGGGGCAGCCAGCGGCGCAGGGCGGCGGCGCCAAAGGCCCCCAGGGATTCGATCAGGCCCGACCCCAGGCAGGCCAGGAGCCCGGCCTGCCAGGAAAGGCGCACGGCCGCCTCGGCGCTGGCGCCCTGGCCCAGGGCGGTGAGCTTCACCGGCAGCATCACCAGAAACACATAGGCAAACAGGCTCACCGTGTTGATGCCGTAAGGGAGGGCGGTGCGGCGGGTGCTTCCTTCGGCCAGATCCAGCCGGTAGGCCTGGAGGGCGTAGGCCACGTTGCCCACCACCAGGCTCAGGCCCGTGGCGGGCAGGATCACGCCGAAGATCAAAGCATCGGGATAGCCGAGCACGCCGCGGCACAGGGCGATGATCAGCAGGATCTGGATCAGGTTGTCGAGGCCCAGGCCCAGGAAGCCATCGAGATCACCCCGCACCCACCAGCGGGGGGCGGATGGAGCGGTTGGGGGAGGGAAAGGGGTCATCTGGGGAGCCTGCCAGGGGTGAGGCCTCCGCGCCAACCACTGGCAATGCCACGAGCAAGACCCTTCGGAAACGATCTGGAATCCAACATCACCCATTCCAGACCCAGGCTGTTTGTCGTCAATTGACCACGACAGACCACAACAAGAAGGCGTTCTTTGTAAAGATGAGCCATGTAAGTTACAACAATTCGGCAGGATTATCGATGTCTCTACCTACAGAAACAACCAGTGTGAAAGGTCCCAGGTTTCACTTGGGGAGGATGCGTCGCTCTCGACGGAGCAGCCTGGCCTTTGTTCTTTTGCTCTGCTTAGGTTGGGTCGTTCTTGGTCCAGATCCCGCTGGCGCCCATGGGGGAGGCCTCAGCGACCCTCCCACTCCTGACCATGAAATCGACGAAGACCATCACGATCCAGGACCCAATACCAAACCAATCCTGCCGCGCAAAACGCGAGGAGCCTATGAAGTTTGGCTCAGCGACCAGGCCAATACGATGGGAATCACAGCCTTGATCCCCAATGGCACCCATGGCGGTCAGATCAGGATTTACGACTCGGCGGATCTAGAGCTGACAACACCACTCAACAATCCCCTCATTCTTGATGTGAGCAGGGATCTTTTCCCGGATGCGGACAGCAAAACTGGGGCGCACGTCTCTCGCATCCATGGGATCCTACCCAGCCCAGACAACCGCTACATGGCGCTCAACTTTGTGACCTCTGGCCATCTGGGAATTGTGGATGGAGAGACCAAGAAGCCTGTGTGCCTGTTTCGCACCACCCAAACCAGCACGGGCCGCCAGAATCACATGAGCTTTTGGTCGCCCAGTGGCAATCAACTCATTCTCGCCAACCAGAACGGGCGAATTCTTGAGCGCGTTGATGTGAAACGCAACGGCAATGGCACAATCTCCGACTTTATTTTTAACGCCGCCGCCAGTCTTGACTTCGTTGGCGGCGCTGGTCGCATCCTCTCGCAGCCCACGGCGGTGGATATGGATCTTGGCGGGAGCATCAACTGCAAAGTCGAACACACAGTCGCCAACAATCAGCCCACCACAACTCCAAACAATCAGCCCAAGCAAGCCCCGGGACTTCGTCCACTCAACTCCGTCATCTGCCCGATTCCCTCCAGCACCGGCAAACACGTTTTTGCGACCCTAGGTGGTGGCGGCATGTTTGTGGTGGATATCCTGGCCACCCCCATGGCCATTGTCGCGGAATACGATTTGAGCGTGGTGAATGCGGCGGGATGTGGCGGAATTGAATCGAATGGCTACATGCATTTGGCAACGGGAACACCCGGCCCAAATATCTCTGAATTCACTGTGTATCGCTTTGGCCTGGATTATCCCTCTGGGCCCCAGGCCAATTCACCTAACACCCCTGGCCCCGTGGCGGTTTGGAAAGATCCAGACAACAAGAAAGTGGCCGGAGTAGACCTTCCCGCAGGCGGAAATCGAGATGCCCATGGCATGGTCGTTTCGGGAAAAGAACTTCATCAATTTGATCGGATTCGCAACGTGGTTGAGGTCTTCAAGCTGGAAGCGCCCTGGGATCAACTCCAGCCAGACAGCACCTATGACCTCACCGCCTCAGGAGAGTGCGGGACCACCGATGGCACGACCAAAACCAACGATCCCACCCCCGACCTTGGCGATGTCTCTCCAAATGGAGAGACCATCTACATGGCCCTGCGCGGGCCCATGCCGCTCACCATCAGCCATGCCGCCTCTGGCAGCTGTCCTGGCCTTGGCATCATTCGCAAAGACCCGCTCACGCAATCCTGGACGTTGGCGGCGGTTTTGCCGTCGAGTGTCCTGAATCATTACGGCACGATCAACCTCAGCGATCCCCATGCCGTGATCGTCCGACGCACCGTGCCTGGACCCCTGCCGCTCCTGGGCGCTGGGATGGCGTATGGACTCAGTCGTCGACTGCGTCAGCGCATCCGCGTTTCGCGCTAACGCCTCTCCCCAGATGGGCCGCCCCTCCCCGTCGCCTCAAAACACCGGCCGGCCGTCCTTGTTGCCTGGCGGTGCGTAGTGGCACACCAGGCGGGTGCGGCCGTCGGCCCCGGCGGCGGCGCCACAGCCCAGGGCGGTGGTGGAGCGCCACACCATCTGGGTGTAGTGGCCCACGTCTTGCCAGCGGCCGCTGGTGCTCACCTCCGGGAAGAGGCCCGGTTGGAAGAAACGGCGCTCCTCCGCCCAGCGTTCGGCCATGGAGGTGGGGCTGAAGCGTCCGGTGGCGCCCATCCAGAGGTTTTCGCCAAGGCGGCAGTGGGCGAACTGACCGCTGGCGGCCAGGCTCCTGGCGCACTCCAGGGCTGAGGCCGCCAGGGCGTCATCCCAGCGCAGGGGCGGAACGCCCACCGCCGCCCGGGCGCTGTTGTGCACCCGCAGGAGGTCGGCCCCCGCTCCCGCCGGCAGCACGCCGCCGGGCACCACCTGGGCGCCTCCCCGGGGTGGGGCCGCCATGACCAGCGCCAGCGCCACCACAGCCGCAACCATCAACCGCACGGGAGCCTCGGATCCATGGCCACTCCTCTACGCCGCGACACCGCCCACACCATATGGGGCGAATGGCCACTGACGCGCACCATGCGTACCCAGAGCAAGGTCATGGGCTCAAGGTGGAGGGCCTGCTCCAGGCCGCCCACATCCAGGGGCTCCCAGCCCAGCTCCTGTGTCACCGAGGATTAAGGGCGTCACCCGCGGCCGGACACCCACCACCATGACCACTCCCATTGAGGCGCAGGCCCCCCTGGACGCGGAGAGCGCGGATGTACGGCCCCGGGGACGGGTGTTTCCGAGCCCAGTGCTGTGGCGCAACCATGTGTTTTATCAGATCCTGCCGGATCGTTTCAGCGACGGGCGGGAGCACGAGCGGCCCCTGTTTGATCGGGCCCACCCGGAGCGCTATCGGGCGGCCGACAAGGCGGCCTGGATGCGGGCGGGGCTGGAGTTCAACGGCGGCACCCTGCGGGGGATCCTGAGCAAGCTCGATTACCTGGAGGGGCTTGGCGTGACGGGCCTGTGGATCAATCCCCCCTTCAAGCAGCGGGCTGATCTGAACACCTACCACGGCTACGCGATCCAAAACTTTCTCGACATCGATCCCCGTTTCGGGAGTCGCCAAGACCTGCGGGATCTGGTGGACGCGGCCCACGATCGGGGCATGGTGGTGCTGCTGGATGTGGTGATCGACCACACGGGCAACAACTGGTTTTACGGGCCCGACCTCACGGGCCGCGTGGAAGACTCCCTGCCCTATCGCTACGACCCGCCCTACAGCCTGGGGGGCTGGCGCTCGGGGGAGGGCTCGTGCGTGGCGGCCATTGGCGGAATGGAGGATGGCTGCTGGCCGCGGGAGTTTCAGCGCGAAGAGGCTTACAACCGGCGGGGAGCGATTCAAAACTGGTCGAACCCCGATCCGATGGATCCCAACGCCGAGTTTCGCCGGGGAGATTTCTTCGATCTCAAAAAGCTGGATGGCTACCACGCCCCCACCCTGCGGGCGGTGATTCGCTGCTTCCAGTACTGGATCGCCCTGAGCGACTGCGACGGCTTCCGCGTCGACGCGGCCAAGCACATTCCCAAGGAGGTGTGCCGGGAGTTCAGCCAAGCGATCAGCGCCTACGCCAGCTCGATCGGCAAGGAAAACTTCCTGATCGTGGGGGAGATCACCGACAACCTGATCGCCCTCAACTACCTCTCGTTGTTTGGCAGCTTGCTGGATCGGGCCCTCACCGCCGTGCTCGACATCAACCAATCCCCCGTGCTGCTGGCTGGCGCCGCCAAGGGCACCCTGGATCCGAGGGCCTTCTTTGGCCGCTTTCGGCTGGATTCCGACCTCACCCGCTACGTGCAAACCGGCCGCATCCACGTGTCGGTGCTCGACGATCACGACATGTCGTGCAAGAGCCACAAGGAGCGCTTCGCGGCGGGCAACGGCTCGCCCCATGCCCACTGGCAGGCGGCTCACGCGGTGGCCATTCAGCTCCTCACCCCCGGCATCCCCTGCCTGTACTACGGCACCGAGCAAGCCTTGGATGGCAACGAGGGCTATCACGACCACGCCATCGAGCCACAACGGTTTGGCGAAGACCGCTACGTGCGCGAAGCCATGTTTGGCGGAGCCTTCGGCGCCTTTGGCACCAGCGGCTGCCACTTCTTCGACACCAGCCATCCCACCTACCTGCGCATCGCCGCCATCGGCCGGCTGCGGCGGGGGGAGGATCCGATCGGCCGCACGCTGCGGCTGGGCATCTGCTACCCGAGGGAGATCTCCATTTGTGGCGGGCCGTTTGGCGTGCCGGGGGCGGGGGAGGTGTTTGCCTGGTCGAGGGTGTTGCCCTACCTGGAGGTGGTGGTGGCCATGAACACCCATGGCCTGGAGGCCCGGGGCGCGGAGGTGACGGTGGACGCCACGGCGCACGGAAGCGGCCAGCTGCGGGTGCTCTACCGCGCCGAGTGGAGCGACGAGCGGCTGCGCGCCATTGCCGCCGGCACCGATCCGGCGGGGGAGTGGCTGCCGATCACCCATCACCCGGATGGGCGGGCGACGGTGCGGGTGGATCTGCCGCCGGCGGGGATGGTGATCCTGGCCTGAGCGAGAGGGCCGCCCCGGCCCAGGGGGCCAGCCGCAGGCGGCCATGGGCCCGATCGTGGCGCTCCAGGGGGGCGGTGAGCAGACGGGGCTCCGCGGCGCCCCAGCCGGGGGGCAAGGCCAGCTCGGAGGCGTCGGGTCCGTTGTTGAAGAGCAGGAGCAGCTCGCCCGCCCGCGCGCCCAGCAAGCCCGACCCATCCTCCAGCAGCCAGGTGTGGCGGGGCTCCAGCCGCAAGCTGGGGTTGGCGTGGCGAAAGGCGATGAGGGCCTGGAAAAAGGCCAGCAGCTCCAGATCCCATTCCTCCTCGCTGGGCATGGGCAGGCGGGCTTCCTCCAGCCGGCCCACGCCAGCCCGCTGGGAGAGGCCCACCTCGGTGCCGTAATAGAGGATGGGCGGCTGGGGGAGGGTGAATTGGCAAAAGGCAGCCAGCTTGAGCCGTCGCTTGTCGCCGTCCACGAGCCAGAGGAAGCGGTTCATGTCGTGGTTGTCGAGGAAGCTGGGCAGCACCAGCTCGGAGCCGAAGTAGGCCAGGTGTTGGGCGAGGGCGTGGGCGAAGGCGCTGGCGGAGAGGGTGCGGTGGGCGAAGAAGGCGCGCAGGAGTTCAAGCAGGCGGAAATCCAGGCAGCCATCCATCCGGCCGATGTAGGAGCGCATCACATCGGGGGGCTGGGTGATTTCCCCGAGGGTGACGGCCTCCGGATGGTGGCGGCGGGTGCCGTCGCGGAAGAGCGACCAGAAGGCGTGGCTGACATTGGCGGCGTAGTCGAGACGAAAGCCATCGCAGCCGCGCTCCAGCCAGAAGCGGGCGTGCTCCAGAAAGTAGGCGCGCACGGGGGGATGGTCGGTGTGCAGCTCGGGCTGGCTGGGCACGTCAAAGAAGCAGTCGTAGTCGTGCGGGTGGGCGCGGAAGCGAAACCAGGCCACCGCCGGATCGGCTGGATCGGCCTGGGCCGCGCGAAACTTTGGATGCTCGCTGGAGACGTGATTCACCACGTAATCGAGGAGCAGGCGCAGGCCCCGGGCCCGGGCGGCGGCCACCAGGGCGTCCCAATCCTGGAGGGTGCCCAGGCGGGGCTCGATGGCGCCGGGATCGATGGGGTCGTAGCCGTGGTGGGAGGGGCTGGGGAAGATCGGCGTGAGCCAGAGGCAGGTGATCCCCAGGGCCTGGAGGTGATCGAGCCGGCTGATGAGCCCCCGCAGGGTGCCGCCGAACACGTCGGAGAGATCGGGGGGAGCGCGAAAGGTGGTGCCGGGATCGGGAGCGAAGCGATCCACAAACACCTGGTAGATCACCGCCTCCCGGATCCAGCTCGGGATGGGCTGGCGGCCCGCCACGTAGGCGTAGGTGCGGGGGCAGGCCACGGTGGCGCCGGTGACGGTGGTGGCGCGAATGGCGTAGAAAACGGCGGTGCCGGCGGGCTGGCCGGGAATGGGAGCACTCCACTCCTCCAGATGGCCCCAGGCCAGGGTGTCCCACTCCAGGCGGGTGCGGACCATGGGCACCGCCACCACCCCCGGGCCGAGGGCGGCGGCGGCAGGATCCAAGGAGGGATCGGTGCTGTAGCGCAGCTCGATGGAGGCCACGGCCAGATCGGGGCCCACCCGCGCCTGGATGCGCACCGCCTCCCCGGCTTCTGGCGCCAGCACCAGGCGGCGCACCGGATGCTCCAGCCCCGCACGGTCGCGCCGGGCCTGCCGGAGCCGCCCCTCCTCGGTGGAGAGATCTCCAAAGATGAACTCCGGGAGCTCAGGAGGGGGCGGCAACGCCACGCCGCGCACAACGACAGGAGGCCAGGCTAGGGGGCCGCCGCGGGGGCGTCGTCCCGCTAGCGCGCCCCAAGGGAAGGACCGCAGCCCGTGCGGGCCGCTCGGCCGAGTTCCTGAGTCAGCCCAGCTTGTCCGCACCGCTCAACGAGAGCCCACTCCCTTGGCTGAGCCAGGAAGCCCCCATACAGAGGCGGAGGCCGCCGAAAAACAAGTCTCATCTTCAACCAGCCCGAGACTCGTCCTAATACTCTCTCGACGCCCTGTGCCGCAGGTTGCTTAAACAAACTACACATCTCTCTACGCTTTTCCTAGAGCTTTGCGCGTTTATGTAGCTTCCTGCCATTAGAGAAATGCAAGGCTGACGTGATGGCGCAAAATCGGGTGCCTGGCCCAGTCGTAGATCGACTCTTGAAGAAAAACCCGCCTACCTTCAAACCGACGGCTTACTCTCAAGCCTCTTCATGTTCTCTTCATTTTTTACAATGTCTCCATTCAAGCAACAGGCGTTCGGCGTCGGGATGCGCCTCTTCAAATCTCTCGCGACGTCTACTGTCGCCCTCTCCGCCGTGGCTGGAGGCCTCGCGCTTACGGGACAGGAAGCGAAAGCTTTCAATATTAGTTTTAACGGTGGCCTATTGGGACCTGACGCTTTTCCCGGGGGCGTCGCCACTTACGGGATGCAGTGGACAGGAGGTGGACCAGGGCTTTTGGCCAATCCAGGACCAGTGCCACCCGCAATCAATAAGCCGTACACAAAGCAGTGGTACGACACCAACTTTCAAGGGACAAGAACCCAACCTGGATTTTACTTTTATCCCACAGACAAGCGAATTTGGTTTGTCGACAAGAACACCTTGGTAAATAATCCAATTACTTCTGGCATGGGAGGCCCATCTACGGGGTCTGGAGATGTAGAGTGGACGTGGCAAGATGTCAATAACAATGGTGATTGGAGAATCCCAACGCCGGATCCCCACTCTGTAGATGAGTGGCATGTGGATGTGGACTTCGGCCCTGACTTAGATGGGGCAGATGGGACATCTCAATTTGATTATGTCATCCGGATTGAGAATCGGAGCATTGATTATCCCGGTGAAGTTCCGCCTCCACTACCAGGTAACCTTTTCTTTGAGGATGTGACCTTGAGTGGAGCGATCAAAACGGATATAACACCTGGTCCAATCTCAGGGGTCGTCACCAAAGAAATCTACGAAGCGGTTTGGAATGCGACCCTTGGCGATTACACACCAGGCACCTTGATCTCGACCCTCATGATCGACAGGAACACCGCTCAAGATAATTACACGTTTTTAGGATCGCAAAAATATGATCGACTCTACATTAGAGACATTGCGAATGCGAATGACGATATGATAGATAACTATGCAAACATTTATCGCCAAGTCCCTGGCCCCCTGCCCATTCTTGGAGCGGGTGCGGCCCTGGGCTTCAGCCGCAAGCTGCGCGGCCGCATCAAGGCTTCCCGTTGCGCATGAGGATCGGTCACTTGACCACTCCCTCCAAGCCCCCGCTTCTGGCGGGGGCTTTTTCTTTGGGAAAGTTCTGGCTGGCCTCCCTCTACCCCTGAAATAGGCCCTGCCCAGATGGAGCACGCCCACTTCGAGGCCCCCATCCCGGAGGATCCCAGCCTTCCCAATTGGACCAGCCAACCCGTCCGCTCTTCTCTCCTCCGCTACCCCCAGCTCCCTCGCCGGGCGGCACCCTCCAGCTCCAGCGGCCATGGGGCCTCCCCTGGATCACGGCCTCGGTGGCAATCGTTTGTCTCAAGGATCAATCCGCGTCGCGATCCCGACGACGAGCGGCCAAGCAACGCCGCTTCTGATCAGGATTCAGCACACCGCGAGCGAAGCCCGCCGGTGGGGGAACAAAACGTGCTGATCAAGAACGACAACGAGCGGCTGAGGCGCGAGAAGGGCAAACGTGATGGGCGTCCCCAACACGGCACGTCTCCTCCCAGCCGACGTCCTTCCCTATGGGATGAGGTGGCTCGCCGTCCATCTCAAGCCAGGGTCACGGCCCCACCAATACCCCCGCACGTCCTTCCACGCCGCCACCAGCCGGCGCTGGTGATCGGCGGATGGGTTGCCATCCTGGCCGTCCTTCGCGGGCTCCCTCTCCAGCTGCACCGCCAAGCACTCATGGCGGCCCTGCCCCAGCCCAGTGAGACGCGCCAGCCAGCCCCGCGCCCTACCGGAGGGACGAGACACTCATCGCGTCCCCGGGGCGGCCACCCGCCGAGCCATCCCAACCACATAAAGCGAGACGAACAACCGCATCGCAATTCCGGCGAACACCAGCGAGCCCCAAGGGGTGTGGAAAAACTCAAACCACCAGGGGCGCCCATAACCCCGCCCCGCCCATCACCAACAGGGCGTTGATCGCCTCATCCGCCGGTTGGGTGAGCAGGCTCAACACCAGCGCGTGCATGGCCAGCAGGGCCGCCAGCGCCAACCACAGGCCCCGGTTGTCGAGACTCCGCCAACGCCGAAACAAGGCGACGGGGGAGAAGGCTTGGAGATCGCGGTTCATGCCATCGGCCCCGCCCCGCGACACCTCAATGGAGACGGGAGCGCACAAAAAAGATACGTTGAATTTTGGAAGATCCACAGCGAGCTCACCCCGCGGGGTCAAGAGACCGCCCCAGCACGATTAATAGCACTTTGCGCATTTGTGTCATCACCCGCGGCCACCACGGGTAGCGACGCGACTCCTGATGGCGAGGTCGTTTGAGAGGGGAACGAACAGGGAGCCCGGTGGGTTGGCTGATTTTCTTCAACAACCTCCGCACATTTCATGCCCTTTTTCGTCTTTGACAGGCCAGCAAGAGCTCCATAAACGCAAAACTACTCCAATTCAGAAACGCTGCGCGATCAAACCACACATCAATCACGTTGTGGGATGAATTGCCCGTAAGGTTCCCAAGGACGGCTTGCTCTCCAAGTCGCATCTCTTTGTCTTTTCTCAACATGTCTCAACGAAAATCTGGGGGGAGCGGCTACGGAACGTTCCTGCTCCATTCTCTTGTCTCCTCCGGCCTGGCCCTCGCGGCCGCGGTGAGTGGCGTGGTGCTCTCAGGCGAAGCGGCCAAAGCATTGACCTGTTCGTTTGGATCTCCCTCAAGCCTGCCCCCCACCATCAGCAACTGCGTGTACGGACCGGGCGGCCCCGCCATCACGCCGGATCCCGTCACTGGCTACTACAAGCAATGGCTGGAGACCAATAAAGACAACGTGACCGTTCCTCCTCCCGTTCCAGGCTTGGAGTATTTCCCCACCGACAAAGACATCTGGTTCATCAGCGGGCCCTCCAAAGGCACGGGAAACATCGAGTGGAAATGGATCGATAAGGACATGAGCGGCACCTGGCTCATCCCCCCCGATGCTCGCTATGCCGACGAGTGGCATGTGGATGTCGACTTCAACCCGGATGTGATGAATCCACCCGAGGATCAAAGCCTGTTCTCCTATGTGGTGATCATTGATAAAGGACAGGGCGGCGCTCCCCACAACCCTTGGAATCCATGGTTCGGCGATGTCTCCCTTCAATCGGTGATCGGCCCGCCTCCTCCCGGCAGCCTCAAGGGAACGGTCACCAAAACCATCTGGGAGGCCATCTGCACCTCCTCCACGCCCGGGGGCACCTTTGACTCCTGCGGCAAGGGGGATCTCCTGGGCACCCTCACCAACATGGGGAGCCTGAACGTCTACAAAAACCCCAGCCTGGCCAAGGCCGCCTACGACAAGCTCTACATCGAGGATCTCGCCACCGCCAACAACAGCACCATCGACAACTACCAAAACATCTATCGGCAAGTTCCAGGACCCTTGCCCGTTCTCGGTGCCGGCGTCGCCCTCGGCTACAGCCGCAAGCTCCGCCGGCGCGTCAAGGAGTCTCAGACGACCTGAGCCAAGGGGGCCCCGGCGCCGGATCATGGCTCGCGAATGTGAAATGTCGTGAACCTCCGCCGCCGGGGCGGCCCGCCCTCACCCCCCCCCGAGGGCACCGCTGGCTTGGATTTCGCCCGGGCCCCGCGTCCTCCCCCTTGACACAAACCCACTGGATCAAGCGGGGTACGGTGCAAGGTTCGCCTCCCATCCTCCGTGGAACAACTGACCCCCGAGGGCCTCAGGGTCGTCAACGAATTGGCCCAGCGCTATGGCTTCAGCCAGGAAGCCGTGATCCACATGATGTTCGCCATGCTCCGCGGCCGGGGCGGGATGGCGCAATTCAACCATCCGGAATTCGCCGGTTCGGGGCAGTGGATGCGGGGCGGCATGTTGATGCTGGGCGACATGTTCAACCATTCCCTCAAGGCCCGGGTGGATGGCCTCTGCCAAGCGATTGCCAGCCAACTCAGCGGCCAGCCGGAGCTCTTTCCCAGCGGCACCTTCCAGGCCCAGAGCCAGAGCGGCGCCGGCCAGCGGATGGAGGTGAGCGGCGGCGGCCAGCGGGTGCAAACGGGCGGCCTCTTCGCCCCCGACCCGCGGGACACCTGGTGGCCCAGCGAGCTGGGGAGTCCGAGCGCCATCGGCTCCCAGAACGACATGCGCTACGCCTTCTTCCCCGCGGCCGGCCGGCTCGCGGTGGAGGCCAACGGGCGGGTGACCCTCTATGACACCGGCGACCATCACATCGCTGGCTTTTCCCAGCAGCAGTCCCCAGGCGGCGCCGTGGTGTTCACCACCCCCGGGGGCAGCGTGAGCCTGGCGAGCCTTTCGGCCCTCGCCAGCGGCACCTCCCAGCAGGCCCAGAGTTCCGGTGGCGGGAGCCAACAACAACAGGTGAGCACGGGCCAGCCCTTCGCCTTCACCATGGCGCCGATGAGTGGCATGGCCCCCATGGGTGGCATGGCGCCCATGACCTTCAGCCCGATGACTCCCGTCGAGCCCTGGTGGCCCGCGGAGCTGGGCGCCCCCTCCTCCACCGGCGCCCAAAACACCCTGCGCTATGCCCTCTTCCCCGCCGCCCACCGGCTGGTGGTGGAGCGCGACGGGCGCGTAAGCGTGCACGACTGCGGCGACGCCCAGATCACCGGCTGTTCCCAGGCCAGCGGGGAAGGGGTCCGCTTCACCACCACCGCCGGCACCATCAGCCTGGACAGCCTGCCGGAGGTGCGCCCCGCCCCGGCCCCGCCCGTCGGGGCGGCAGCCGCGGAGGCGCCGGAGAGCGGCGGCCAGGACGCCGTGCTCGACGCCCTGGCCAAGCTGGGCACCCTCAAAGAGAAAGGCATCCTCACCGAGGAGGAATTCGCCGCCAAAAAGGCGGAGCTGCTCGGGCGGTTGTGAGTTGCCGAGGCACTGCCCATCCCCGTCACCGCCCCAGCAACCACAGGCCCATCCCCGCTCCCAGCCCCACCACCAGCCAGCGCAACACCTCTCCATTCACCCGGCTGGCCAAGGCGCCCCCCAACGCGCCACCGGCGATGGCCCCCAGGGCCAGGGCCAGGCCGCTGCCCCAGGCCATCCGGCCACTGGCCATCAACACCAGGGCGGCGCTGAGGTTCGTGGCCAGCGACAGCAGCTGTTTGAGCCCATTGAGACGGGTGAGACTGTCGGCAAACGCCAGACCCAACACCGCCAGAACGATCACGCTCAGGCCCGCGCCGAAATAGCCCCCGTACACCGCCGCCAGGGCCACGGCCACCCCCGCGGCCCCCAGCGCCTCCGGCTGAGGGCCGCAGCTCGCCGCGGCTGAGGCCGACCGCCGCGCCAGGGCGCGCAGGGGAGTCTGGCAAGCCAGCAGGGCCGAGCCGAACAGGATCAACCAAGGCACCAACCGGGCGAACACCCGCTCGTCGCTCCTCAACAGCAACAGGGCCCCCGCCAGACCCCCCAGGGCCGCGGCCGGCACCAGCGCCCGGGCCCGCGTCCCCTGCCCCGCCCAATCCCGCCGCTGGGCCCAGGCGGCGCCCAGATACCCGGGGGTGAGCGCCACCGTGTTGGTGAGATTGGCGATCAGCGGCGGCAGCCCCAGGGCCGTCAGCGCGGGAAAGCTGATCAAGGAGCCGCCGCCGGCCAGGGCATTCACCAACCCCGCCGCCACCCCCGCCAGGGCCGCCCCCACCAGGGCCGTGCCGCTCATCGCTCCCACCAGCGCAGCAGGTTGCTGTAAGCGCGGCTGATCAGATCAAACACCTCCCCCTTTCCCTCCCGCGCAAACAGGGCCCGCCGCGCCGTATCCAACTCAAACAGCAATTCCCGCTGCTCCCCATGGCGGATGCGGCTTTCGATCCACCCCACCGCCACCAGCCGCTCCCCCCCGGTGACGGGCTCCACCCGATGGAGGCGGGTGCTGGGATACACAATCGCGTGGCCCGCTGGCAGGCGAATCCCCTCCTCCCCGCCCGGGGTCTCCACCACCAGCTCGCCACCTCCATAGGTCTCGGGCGCCGTCAGGGCCAGGGTGAAGGAGAGATCGGCCCGGCCGCCGGCCATCCAGGCGTTGTCCACATGGCGTCCATAGCCCTCCCCTGGGCCCATGCGGCTGAAGAGCACCCCGTGGATCCGCCGCGGAAAGGCCGCCGCCCGCACCAGGGGATGGGCCTCCAGGGCCGCCACCACCTCCCCCTCCAGCTGTTGGTGGAGCGGTGTGGCGCGATCCAGCTGCCAGTTGCGCTTCACCGCGCGGGCATGCCAACCCGCCGTGTCCTCCCCGGGCCGCCAGGCCTCAGGGGGCGCCTCCTCCAGCGGGGCGCGCAGGCGGGCCACCTCGGTGGGGGACAACAGGGGCTCCAGAAGAAAGTGCATCGTTTCGTGAGCGGGTGGGCGCCGGGACGGCACCGGCCAGATCCAATGGCCCGAGAACCATCCTCCTAGGCTCACCACACGGCCCTCCGAAAGGGCCCCTTGCCGTTCCACCCTCTGGCCCCACCGCCATGCCCCGCAAGAGCCTCGCCCTTTTCCTCGCCACCACTGGCCTGATTGCCACCCTGGGGGGGTGCGGCGCCGGCCAGGAGGGGGGGGAAAAAGGGGAAGACACGATGAAATCAGCCCCCGCTGGCCAGCCGGCGCCTGCGCCCAATGGCTCCAAGGACGACGACTCCATGGAAGACGGCTCCCAAAAAGATGAGGGGGGCGAAGGCGGTGAAGGGGGCGAGGGCTAACCCTCCCCCGGCGGCCGCCCGCCCCGCTCGTTCAACCAAAGTCGCAGCATCAGCCTCGGGCTGTCGGGAGCCTCCACATAGGCCGTGCGGTCGTGGGCGACGCGGTGGTTGTCGAGAAACAACAACTCCCCCGCCTCCAGCGAAAACTCATGACGGAACCGGGGCGCGTTCAAGGCGGCGTCCAGCCGATCGAGATCGGCCAGGGCTTCCGGGCCCAGGGGCAGACCCGCCAGCCGCTGCCCCGTCTCAATCCAATAGCGCATGTAGCGCAGGATGGGATCGGCGGGCGGGCCCGAGAAGATCGGAAAGGCATTGGCCCTGATCTCCTCCTGATCCCGCGCCCCCCCCGGCGTCACCACATCGCGAAGAAACGACTGGCGCAACCGCTCGACGGTAGCGGGATGCCGTTGGAGCAGATCCCCGTGCACCGCCCGGGCCGAGGCCACCGCCGAGGCCCCGCCGGAAGCCGCGGGGCGCACGCAGGCCAACCCCACCCAGCGCGGATGGATGGCCCGCCGGGAGCTGTCGGTGTGCATGCCGGTGGCGGCCCGGGTTTGGGAGACGGGAATGGGTCGATCCAGGTGCGACGCCCCCGTGTCGCGCACCCTGTACAGCAAGCCATAGGTGCGATCCGGCGCCCCCAGCGCCAGCCCGATGGCCAAAAACACCAGCTCAAGCTCCCGCTCCTCCAGCCCCTGGAGTCCCGTCACCCGCGCCACGCCGCGCCCCCGCTCCAGTTGGGCCACCAAAGGCGCGGCCCAACGCCGCACCCCCAACCCTCCCCAGGCCTCGGGGGCCGTCCATCCCGCGGCGACCAAGGCCTCAGCCGGGTCCTCCCGCTCCCTCGCCCAGTCGCCCAGGGCCTGAAGGACCCGCTCCAGAAGGCCATCGGCCTGGAAGGTCCAGGTTGAATCGGCCGCCAGCTCGGCCGCCGTCCATCCCGCCGTGGTGGAGCGCGGCGTTCTCATGCCTTCAAAGCAAACAACAGATGAAGAGGGAGCCCCGCCAAGGGGCCGAAAAAGGGGGGATCCTCCGCCAGCAAGCTGGTGGTGACGCCCAGTTCCTCCACCTCAGGCATCGCCGACCAGCCCGCGCGCGCCAGGGCTCCGAAATAATCCGCCAGGGTTTTGTGCACACAGCGCACGGCGTTGCTTTCCCCATCCCGCCGCCAGATCCGGCCCTCAAACACCACATCGCGGCTGTGGGTATAGGGATGGGTTGCTGGATCGAAATAAAAGGGGGCTTGCTGGCGGCACAGGAAGGGAAACAGAGGGTGGGGCACGGTGAACACGAATCGCCCCCCGGGCCGCAGGGCCCCGCGCACCCCGCGCATCACCCCCTCCATCCGCTCGACGGTGAGGTAATTGAACAAGAACACCGCCAGGGCCGCGTCACAGCTCCCCGCCGGCCATTGGGCCGGATCAGCCAGATCTCGCGCCTCGAAACGGGCCTCGCCGGAGGGTGCGGCGGCGAGCCCCCGCTGGGCCCCGGCCACCATGCGCTCGGAGATGTCAAACCCCCGCACCAGCCGAGCGCCACCCCCCAGCAGCGCCCGAGCCATGTAGCCCTCCCCACATCCCAGATCCCACACCTCCTGGTCGCGCACCGAGCCCAACACCTCCAACACCCGGGGCCGGGCGGTGAAATCGCTCAACAGCAGGGGCCCCTCCCGGCTCCAGCTGGAGGCGCTGGCGTCGTACAGGTCGCGGGTGCTCAACATGGCAAGGACCTCAGGGGCTGGGCGGGCTCCATGGCGAGGGCCCGTTGGTGCAGCCAACTCCAAAAGGCATCCCTCAGGGCCAAGGCCTTGGTCATCCCCAACGCCAACTCCCGACGCCCCTGGGGCGTGGCCCCCACCCTCCGGGCCAGGGCCCTCAGGCTGGCTTGGTGGTGATCGTCCACCAAGGTGTGCAGCACAAAAAACACCCCATCGCGGGGAGCCACATCGCCCAACCGTTCCAGGGCCCGCGCGAAAGCGGGATAGATGGCGGGCACGATGGCCTCGGTGCCCAATCCCAGGGCACCAACCGCCTCCGCGGCCGTGCCCTGGCTCAGCACGGCGAGCAACATCTCACGCCAGGCCACCACTTCCAGATGGTCCGTTTCTGGATCGGCATCCTCCACCCCGAGGGCCCGCCGAAAACGGCGAAACAGCTCTGGATGGGGCACGTTGACGATCCACTCCGGCGCCACGCCGCAACGGGCGAGGTGGGCCAGCTCGTCCGGGGCGTACGACCCGCTTTCCTCACTGAGATTGGCGAGCAGGGCTTGGCGATCAGCCTCTTGATCGAATCGAGAGATCAGCGCCTTGAGGTAGCGAGGGAAATGGGAGGAATAGCCGTGATAGTGACGCGCGAAGTCGGCCAGGGCCGCCCGGGGATCAGGGAGCGCTCCGGTGGCCATCGCTCGCAAATAGGGATGACAGACCGCTCGGTGCTGGAGGGCCTCGCTGGCTAATCGCGAAAGACAACCGTTCAACCCAGCTGGAGAGGGCTCGAGTGTGTTCATGACATCCCCTTTCACGAGACTATTCTGCCATGAAACTAACTGCTTCATGGCAAAAACTTCCCCCGACTTTTCAGCTGACTTCCCATGATTACACACCTGTCTACTCACCTGCCACCAGGAATGTTTCACCCTAATCTTACATTCTAATCACGGTCGGCTGACCACCGCGAACAGCTGCGCACTTCAGCAAACACCGCCCCGCCCCTCGCCCGCCAGGCGGCACTCCCCAACCCGCGGCGCCATCATGGTCATCTGCCGACGCGCCTCGCTAATCGCCGGCATTCCCGATGCCGCCCATGAGCCCCGTCTCCGCGTCCCCCTGGCGCCACAGCTGGTATCCCGTGGCCTATGTGGCCGATCTCGATCCCGCTCGGCCCACCCCCTTCACCCTCCTCGGCGACGACCTGGTGCTCTGGTGGGATCAGGCCGAGGAGCGCTGGCGCGCCTTCGCCGATGTCTGTCCCCACCGGCTCGTGCCCCTCTCCGAGGGCCGCCTCAACGACGCCGGCGAACTGGAATGCCCTTATCACGGCTGGACCTTTCGCGGTGATGGCCACTGCACCGCCATCCCCCAGGCCTCCGTCGACGACGGGGGCTCCGCCCGCCTGGACAGCCCCCGAAGCCGCTGCCGCGCCTACGCCACCGCCACCGGCCAGGGCCTGTTGTTTGTGTTCGCGGGCGATCCCGACCTCAGCGGCTCGGTGGCCCTGCCCCTGGTGCCCCAGTTGGAGGAGCACCCCGCCCCTGGCGAGCGTCCCTGGGTGGTGCAAGACACCTTCCGCGACCTTCCCTACGACGCCCTCACCCTGCTGGAAAACGTGCTCGACGTGAGCCATGTGCCCTTCACCCACCACGCCACGGTGGGACGGCGCGAAAACGCCGGGCCAGTGAATCTCCAACTCACGCGCTCCGATGCCTCCGGCTTCTCCGGGATCTGGGAGGAGGGGCCGCGCCGGGGCAAGCTCGGCAGCCAGGCCACCACGTTCACGGCCCCATGCCTGATGTGGCACGACCTCACCGCCCCCGCGTTTGCCCGCATCCTCACGGTGGTCTACGCCACCCCGATCCGTCCGGGTTTCTGCCGCGTCTTCGCCCGCTTCCCCTTCCAGTTCCGCTCTGCCCTGCCCCCCTTACTCCTGCGGCTGCGACCGGTCTGGCTCCAACATCTGGCCAACCATGTGGTGCTGGAGGACGACCAGCTCTTTTTGCACTGGCAGGAACGAGCGCTCGCCCAACGGGGGGGAAGCGCCAACCTCAGCCGGAGCTGCTTTCTCGCCAGTCAGGCCGATCGGTACGTGATGGCCCTGCACCAGTGGGTGATGGAGCACGGCGGCACCCCCTTCCCCGACCAACCCCTTCCCCCCAGGCTGGATCGCGACACCCTCATGGAGCGCCACCACAGCCACACGGAGCACTGCCGGGCCTGCTCCGGCGCCCTGGCCAACCTGCGCCGGGCCCGCCCCTGGATCCCCCTGGTGCCCTGGCTGGCCCTGTTTCCCCTGGCTTGGTGGCACACGTGGTGGGCCCTGGTGCTGGCTCTGTCGGCCGGGTTCCTGGCGTGGGGGGCGGATCGTCAGTGCCGCCGCTGGGAGGAGCGACTGCTGGCGGGCGACGGCCACCCCCCCCGCAACCGCCGCTGAACCCGCGCCCTTTCACTCGCGGCGCAGCTGTTGCACCACCGTCTTGCGGGAGCCGAAGAGCACCGCTCCCGAGGCGAAGGCAGCCGCCCATCCCAAGGCGGCCCCCATGCGGCTGATCACCATGCCGATGGAATCAAAACTGGAACCCAGAGTTTCGAGCTCGCGTGACAGGGCGGCCTGCTTGGAGGTGTTATCGCTGAGCAACGTTTCGCGCAAGTCTGGAAAGCGGAAGGATTGCTGAGTCTCGCTGAGACCAGGTTGCTTGAGGAGGCGAAGATTGGCGTTGATTTCTTCCACGCTCTTGGCCTTGAGGATGGCTTCCCGTGCCTCCGAGAGGCGCGTGCTTTGTTTCATGAAATCCACCTTCGCCGCACGGGCCGTGGAAATTTCACGGATGGAGCTGAGCACCTGCAGGGGCACCAACAACACATAGCCCACCATGGGAATCACGGCCAGATTCCTGATCAGACGCAATTGGCGGCGCAACTTGCGATCTTTTCCCTTGAGCATCACGACAAAATGAAAGAGCACAAAGCCCAGGAAGGCAATCACACCCTGATTCACCATCACCTCAACAAATTCAGTCTGCCAGACTGGATCCATCGGCTTGCTCTCCAGCAATAGGGCAACAAGACGGACCAGAAAGATAAAAAATAAACACAGTGATCCCCAGGTCAACAACTGGATGAAGCGTTGGCGAACCCTCGTGGAGGATTCCTCATCCATCAGCGAATCCTCATCCGCGTCATCCCAATCAGCCTCTTCCTTGGACAGGGATTGACTTCTGGTTTTCAAGGGCATCTGCCGGAGGGGGGAAATCGGATTGGCTCCCATCATCGCCCAAGCGGGCCAAGCCAACCCGCCAGCTTCGCCGCGGCGGGAGAAGCGACCAACGCTCGGGCCGCGGGCAAGGCGGGATCCAAACGGTCGGAGGTGAATGGGGGCAGGGGGCGCTTCCGCAGCCAGGCGCCCCAGCGGAACTCATGGAAGGGAATCAGGGGTTGGGGGGCGATGCGCTTTTCACGTTTCAATTTCCACACCAGGCTCCTGTAGGGGTCATCGATCAACTCCAGCAATCGCTGGGGGAGAGCGCTGGGGGGGAGCGGGCCCAGACCCCGGCCGTCGTACAGATACAGCCAGCCCCGGAGCCGCAAGTGCTGGAGCACGTCCCGCGGTGAGGCCTCGGCGAGGCGCGCCACCACATAGCCAAACGCGGTGGCCTCCGGATCCAGCTCCACCAGGGCCCGCAACCTGTGGTGGCGGTCGACCATCCAGAGCTCTCCCTCCACGTTCATCACCAGGGGGACGGGCTTGCTGGCCAGGTACCGGAGGCGCTCCTCGAGTGGTTCAGCGGAAAAATCCCGCTGCCGGCTCCTCACCTCCGCCAGCCCAACGCACATCTGGGTGGGTCGCAGATCAGCCACCCGCACCCGCAACAACTCCTGGCTCGGGTTCGGAGGGGGCAGGGGCTGGTAGGGAGGGAGTCGGAGAGTCAAGGGTCTGCCGGCGCGCGAGCACCCATGACAGCTGGGGCGAATCTAGGCGGAATAGGGTCGTGCTCCTGTGGATGGCTCCATGACCTCTTCCCTTCCCATCGTCCCGCGAACAACCCATGGCCCCATCGGTGTGATGATTTGTGGCCACGGCAGCCGCAATCGCTTCGCCGTCGCCGAATTCGCCCACCTGGCGCGGCAACTGGAAGAACGGCTCCATCCGGTGCCCGTGGCCCACGGTTACCTGGAATTTGCCCGGCCGATCCTCAGAGAGGGGCTGGAGCGGCTCCAAAAGGAAGGCGTGCGACACATCCTGGCCCTGCCGGCCATGCTCTTTGCCGCCGGTCACGCCAAAAACGACATTCCCTCCGTCCTCAACACCTTTGCCGCCGCGACGGGCCTCCGGATCGATTACGGGCGGGAGCTGGGAGTGGATCTGGGGATGATCCAGGCCGCTGGCGCCCGCATCCGGGGCTGTCTGGAGGAGGCCAACAGCCAAGACCGACGGGAGGGCAAAGAGCCCGTGCCCAACCACGACACCCTGCTGGTGGTGGTGGGCCGGGGCTCCTCCGATCCCGACGCCAACTCCAATGTGGCCAAGGTCACGCGCATGTTGGTGGAGGGGTTTGGCTTTGGCTGGGGGGAAACGCTCTATTCCGGAGTGACCTTCCCTTTGGTGGAGCCAGGACTCCGCCAGGTGTTGAAATTGGGCTATCGGCGCGTCGTGGTGTTTCCCTATTTCCTGTTCTCTGGCGTCTTGGTCAGTCGCATCGTGCAGCACAGTAACGCCGTCGCCGCTGAGCATCCGGAGGTGCAAATGCTCCACGCTCCCTATTTAGGCGACCATCCCCAGGTGCTGGCGACGTTTCAGGACCGACTCGTGGAGGTGCTGGAAGGCACAAACGCCATGAATTGCTCACTGTGCAAATACAGGGCCCAGGTGTTGGGCTTTGAAACGGAAGTGGGCTATCCCCAACACAGCCACCACCATCACGTGGAGGGCTCCATGGAGAGTTGCGATCTCTGCGAGCGGGAATGCACGGGAGCCTGCCAGAGCGAAGCCCCTCCGTCCCCGCCGAGCGACTCGGCCGACCATCACCATCACCCTCCCTATCCCCACGCCCATCACCCCCTGGGCCCCCAAACCTTGCGCCATTCCTGAGGGGCCTTGGGTCTCAAGTTAGCGATGGACGATTTGTGGAGCAAAGGTTAAGAGATCGCTATTGATCGAGTTTTTCCCCATCCCGGCCCCGTTTCCCCCAGCGGCCGGCCCAGTTTTCCCCATCCGTCCCCCCCAAGTCGCTGGAGTGGAGCCTGACCTGTGGAAACCGCTCGCGTGCGCGGCGGGCCCTTGACAAGCCACCCGCGGCGCCCCCGGCGATGACGACGTGAGCGACCCGCCGGAGGGAAAGGCAATGGGCGGAGGCGATCTCAGCTCGGGAGCCCGGCAAGGCCCCCCCAGCGAGGGGCTTTGACGAAACCCGCTTCGCTGTGGCCTACTGGGCTGGAAGTCGCCCCGCCACCTGTGAAGGAATCGGAGAAGGAGAGGATGATTGACACGGCGGAAGCCGGGGCTCTCCCTTCCCCTTCCATCGGGGAACATGCCAACCTTTCCCCTCAACCCTCCACGGCCCATGTGAGCCTGGAAGCTGAAGTTCCAGAAGCGCTCTTTCAGGGAATGCGGGAGTTCATCAGCAACCATCCCCACTGGGACCAATACAGCGTGATCACCTCAGCTCTGGCCTGTTTCTTGTTCCAGAATGGGTCCAACGACCGGATCGTGCGCGACCATTATCTCGAGGGGCTGTTCTCCAAGCCTTGACAACTTGGCCCAGCCGCGCCCTAGTTGGGGCTTCCTGAAAAAGCGAGCCCCGGGGAAAAAGCAGCAAAACTGGATGAACCGGGTAGACGCTAAAAGATCCTTATGCTCCAGTCAATTGATAGCTAAGGCCCTCCTCATGCGCCCTCTGGAGGCCAAGAGAGACATCTAATAACCCCCATAGGAAAATAAAAAAGATAAAAAGAAGCTCCAGCAGCTTCTGGAGGTTCATGACCAGGATATTCATCGCAATGGATGAACCCTGTGTCACCGGGAGCTTCTCGAGGATCAGGGATAATCCGTAGCGGCGTTTGCCTTGGCCGATCTTGCCTTCAACGGCGTTCCGTTGTTTTTGGTCATCGATGAACTGCTGCTTCTCTGCGGCCACCATCTCTGGATCCTTCTTGGGGCGACCAAGGCGT